>Ga0315533_1000016_pt1 | contig 231322 bp, 204 predicted proteins | sample SalMarSW160130MG_FD_203081 | JGI IMG/M metagenome (GOLD analysis project Ga0315533, IMG submission 203081) | Salt marsh sediment microbial communities from the Plum Island Ecosystem LTER, Massachusetts, United States - Salt Marsh Sediment SW1601-30 ...
TTCTTCTCTCTCTGAGTCAGTTAGAATTGTTATTTTTGCAGGTGTGCAACTCAATGATTCCAGTTTAATTACAACCCACCATCCTGCTTGCATTCGATCTATTGTATTTTTGGATTCTTCAGCTATTGGTTGACAGATATATACATGGTTATCACCCTTTAATAATTCAAGCTTAGCATAATTGGGTTTGCCATTATTATTTAACTTTGGACTGTTTTTAAAAATAGTTATCGGAATAAAGACTCTTGATTTTCGCTCCCAAGATACTGGATTAAATAAATAAATTTCAACGAAATTTTGGGAATCTCCGTTATTTTTTTCGCCTGCCAAAACAGTTCCGATATCATTAATAACCTTTTCAATCATGACATCTTGTTTAATCCAGTCATCCCAGACTTCATCATATACTTCAGGAATAGAACTGCCGGGCAGAACATCATGAAATTGATTTTTAAGCGTGATCTTCCATAAAAATTCTATGTTATTCATGGGATATTTATATTTTGAATTCGTTAAGGATGTTAAAATAGCAAGGATTTCTAAAGAAATAAGGGAATTTTCATATTTACGATTATGTCTTTTTACTTCCGCATGATTTGAGAAACAACCCCTATGAGTTTCTAAATAGAGCTCATCATTCCAAACAGGAAATCGATCAGAATAGTTCTCAAGTTCTTTATAAAAATGTTCAACTCGACTCCACTTAAACATATTAAGTTTAGCGTATTTGTTTGCAAAAGCCACTTCTTTATGAGTAGGACCGTGCCCTCCATCACCTAAACCAAAGAAACAACCTATATGGGGACATATTTCATCTTCCACATGTTCATTTAATTTTCTATAATCCATAGTATAATTCCATATTTTCTTTCCATCCAGTTTAAGTAAATGTCTCCCTACTTGATATTTAGCCCATGCTTCTAATGGACCCGTACCCATATCAAAATTAGCAGTTAAAATTTTAGTACCATCTGGACCTTGCCACCAAAAATTAATAAATGGAAATGTAGTATCTCTATTCCATGTAAGTTTACTTGTCCAAAAATATTTTGCTCCAGATTTTACTAAAATTTGGGGAAGCCCATAATTATATCCAAAAGAATCCAAAAACCATTCTATTGAAGGCAATATTCCAAAATAATCATTATAAAAACGCATGCCATAAAGTCTTTGTCTTACCATAGATTCTCCAGAAGGCATCATGCAATCAAGTTCAACGTAGGACCCGCCAACAAGTTCGATATTGCCCGCTTTTACTGTTTGTTGAATTTGTTTGAATAATTCAGGATCATCTTCTTTAACCCATTCTAAAAGCAAGGGTTCGCTCAATGCAAAACAAAATGTTTCTGGGAACATTTTAGCATGTAATATCGCCTTTTTAAATGTAACTTGTGCTTTTTTCCTGGTTTGTTCAAATCTCCACATCCAAGCACAATCAATATGCGATTGCCCAACCATGTGAACTTGGATTGTTTTAGGATCCACTGTTTCTGAAATTTTATTTTTCCATCGCTTTAATCTCCGATTTATTTTTATTTCTTTCTTTCCTCCCAACCATCTCTCTCTACTCGTTTCAGTATCACGATCGGACTCTTTAAAAGTGGATGTATCTAATCTTCTGTTTCCTGAAAAATGTCCAATTTTTTCCTTCAATTTTTTAACATCTAATTCCTAAAAAATTAATATTTCCATTTGAAGTGTTGTATAATTTAATTCCTGCTTGATGGTCGTCATTACGTGCATTATAAAATGTACAATTCTCAATCCTAAAATAAACATTTAAATTGCTAATTGTAATACAATTTTTAAACTCTAAAAATTTTTCATTGCATTTTTTTTATTTATAAACAAGTACTTAATCACCAACCGACAAAAATAAAATAAACATGCTCATTTTTGCCGCTAAGTTAATATTGGAAAAAGAAGAAAGTTATATGTATGAGCAAGTACAATAACTTTTTACGGAATGACCCGTTTTCTTCTTTTTCGCAATTAAATATAGACCCATTCTTTTATAAAAATATTATGGTTCTCATCATAAAATCGCTTTGTAAACCTCTTCAAGGTAATAATATAGAGCATTTAAGCCAAGAATATTCGATTACGATGTTTTTTAATGGTTTATTCGGTTTTGGTCAAAATACAGGGACTCAAATCTTGGAACGAAAATTAAATTCAATTTTGAAAGATGAAACTAAGAATTTTGTAAAACAAACCCGCTTGCTCCCACATCCAAGTCAGATGAATAAATATACGCACAAATTTTCCATGGAAGAGGTAAATAATATATTAATTAATATCAATAAGAAAACTCTGGTTAGTCTTTTAAAGAATAAGTTAATGCCCAAAAAAATTAAGATTGCTTTTGACTTTAAGAAAAAATTATATTACGGAGAGAAGGATAACCCTTATGTGTTTGGTATAAAAACAGAAAGAGGCACTAATAAAGCCTTTAAATGGCATACATGTGCAATCATCTTGAAAGGATTTGAATTACAGATTGGTTCGAAAATGGTAAAAAGGGGGGACAAAAAAGAACTATTTATTCAAAAAATGGTTGAATATTTTGAATCATTAGGTTTTATAGTAGAATTAGCTGTAATGGACAGAGAATATTACAATAAAAAGATATTTAAATATTTAAAATCAAAAGAGATTGAGTATATTACGCCTGTAAGAGGTTCTAAAAAACTGAAAGTACTAAAAGAAAAAGCATTAAAAAATCCTAAAGAAAGAGTTCAAAATTATAAGATGAGGGACAGATATGTAAAAGGTAAGGGATATAAGTATCATGAATTTAAAATCGCTTTTTTTGGAAAAAAAAAAAATGAGGTTTGGCATATTAAGAGCCCAATATAGGAATAATACAAGGAAATTGACCGATATCTTGGCTGATATTTTTGTTTTAGCAACAAATCAGATAATTTACTCTCCAAGTGTTAAAAAGAAGTATAAATTTTATAAGTTAAGGGAGGAATATAGACCTCGATGGCGAATAGAGACCTCTTATCGGGAAGGAATTCCCTTTGTGATATATTCTACAAGCAAAATCCCGGAGATAAGGAACTTATACTTTATTATTGCATGTTTGCTTTATAACCTCTGGGTTATTGCGAATATATTGCTTCATGAAAACAAGTCTAAGCAACGAAAAGAACCGAAAGCTTTCTTAATGATTTATTTTAAGGATATATTTCTTTCAATTTTACAGCTTCATTTGGGTCTTGACCCACCATACTCGGAATTTTGTCGAGAAGAAGAATTAAAAATAATGGGGTGTATGATCATTTAATCAAGTACTGATACTAATATTATAAATAAAAATATAAAATTTTTAGGTGTAGTTATTTGGATCTTAATTTAAATTTTGAATATTATCCGCAACTATCAACAGATAAATTATTAGAAGCAAAGCAGCTTATTTTAAAAAACAAGCATAATTGGGATGAGCCTTTTTTTAAAAATACTTCCGATTTTGTAGATTTAAAACACATAGAAAAGATTTGTGAAGGTTATAGAAATAATGAAAATATTAAAAATTTAATTATCTTAGGAACTGGGGGATCAATTCAAACATTATTATGCTTGAGTCATCTTACAGAGAAAAAGATTTTCCCAATTACAAGTTCAAGACCAAGTGAGATTAATAATTGTTTAAAATTTTGCAATGAAAATAATTCTCTTGTAATTCCAATTTCTCGCGGTGGAAAAACATTAGATATCAATTCCACACTTGACTTATTTCTTCAAAAAAATTTTCCTTTTCTCGGTATATCTTCCAGAGGACCTATGAATGAAATTTTAAAAGAAATAGGTTGCTCAATTTTAGATGTTCCAGATCTTTCAGGGAGATTCGCTGCTTCAATTACAAATGTATCTCTTGCTCCTGCATATATTGCAGGAATTGATATTAATGCATTTTTAAAATACCTAGACTATGGTTATTCTCATTTTATGGATTTAGAGAATATTGCAAATAATTCTGATAATCGAAATTATGCATTAGAATTGGCAACTTTTTTATATAATCTCTATGTAAAGGGTTATCGGAACATATTTTCTATGCCCTACTTTAAAGATTTAGAATATATAACTGGTTTATTCGTCCAAGGACTAAGTGAAAGCAGTGGCAAAGATGGGAAAGGTTTGATAGGAACTTATCAGTCGGCACCGTTATGTCAGCATTCGATCCTTGAATTTCTTTTAGGAGGAAGCTCCGGTTCTGTAAGCCCGATTCTATGGACGACTGATGAAGAAAAACATGATTATAGTTTAAATTCGAAAATAGATTTTATTAATGGAAAATCGGCTGAAGAAATAATTAATTTTCAAGCTGATGCTACATTTCAAGCATTAATTGAAAAAGAAGTTCCATCTGCAAAAATATCAAGTAAAGATTTATTTCTTGCATCAATCGCAGAGTTAATATCATTTATTCAAACAAGTGTATATTTCTTTTGTACGATGATTAATGTGAATTGGGCAACTAATCCTTCAGTAATTATTGGGAAGGAAATTTGTAATAATGCACTAAAAATGAATAAAAGTAATAACGAGAGAGTTCAAGACAGAAAAAATATTGCAAATAAAAAGTATCAGAATTTCTTCTAATTTAAATTTATCATTTTTTTATTTTTTATTTATAAATACATTCTAGTTAAGAAGAAATTATGCAGCTTGTTCTTTTTCTATTGCTTTAATTTTACTATTTAATTCTTTTACTTTAACCACAATCTCTTTTACTTTAATTTTCTTTTGCGCCTCTATTTCCTTATTTTTCGCCTTTAATTCAGCTACTTTCTCCTTTTCTGCAATTTTCAAATCTTTAGATGTATTTTTAATATTTGTTTTATATTCTGCAAGCTTATTCTTGAGTTCTGCATATTGTGTTTGAGTTGTTTCCAACTCCCCTTGTGATTTTTCTAATTTTTCATTAAGTTCCGAAATTTTTGGATCATATTTGGAATTTATTTCAGACTCTGCAACAGTAGTTTTAGAAACTGCTTCATCTTCAACCTTCTTTTTTTCTTCTTCTTTTTCGGTTATTTGAGATTTTAATTCATCAATTGACATGGGAATTTAACCTCCATTTTTATTTTTTATAATTTTAAATTTTGTAATTTCTTGAGTTTATAAATTATTATTACTTCTTAACTTTTTTTCTTTCTAATTCGTAAAAAATGGCATCATCTCAAGAAGTGATTGTTATATAGTTATTTAAGGATTTAAATTTATCTATTGTTTTGGGATAGTCATTAAGTTATATTACCCAGATTGTTATTAATTAAACAAACAACTAAAGAATTTTATCAGAAAAAGAGAGAACATTGGATGAGTCTGCCTAAACCGTCCAAGAAAGGTTATGAAAAACAATATGAAAAAGTATTAAGAACTCATTCACCTAATTATATTAAAATCGTTTTGAGTGCAATGTACAATAGGAATATAACTTTGTAAGATGTTTCTTTTTATTTAATCACTAATTCAAACAAGTATATATTACTCTTGCACGATAATTGATGTGAATTGGGCTACTAATCCTTCAGTAATTATTGGAAAGGAAATTTGTAATAATGCACTTAAAATTAATAAAAGTAAGGAAGAGAGAGTTCAAGACAGAAAAAATTTAGCAAATAATAAATTTCAAAATTTCTTTTAATTCTTTATTTATACATAAAAGAGGAAGTGCATTACCAAACCTTGAATATATCCCTTATACTTAATGTTTTTTCTTCAAGATTGACTCCACTTTCTACCTCATAATCTTTTACTAAAATATTGCAGTAATTTAAATTCACATATTTTCACATATTTATATGTAAATAAATATTAAAAAAACATGAAAGAGGTTTTAAGATGACGAATTTTACTTTATCAATCCCTGATGATTTAAAGAAAGAAATGGATAAATTCCCAGAAATTAATTGGTCGGAGGTTGCAAGGGCATCAATGAGGCAAAAAATAGCAGATCTTAATTTTTTAAAAGGTTTTAGAGTGAATAGTGATATTTCACCTGAAGAAGCAGAAATGATGGGACAAAAAATGAGCAAACTTTTGGCTAAGCGATATAAAGGGGATCATTAGTGAGATTGGTACTTGATACTAATATATTATTTGCAGCATTGATTAAAGATTCTTTAACTGCTGAATTAATTATTAATGATGAGTAAATTTCAGAATTTCTTTTAAAATTTGGGTAAAAATTATTATTTTTTATATAAAAATTGAGTTATTTACTACCTTGTTTCTTTTTATCTCTTAGCAAATGTTTATCTATTAGCAATTGTCCATTTGTTCCAACATTTTCAGGCAGATTTTCTCTTATTATTACTGAAATATGTGAAAATTCTTTTGGATATCCATAGATTTCCTTAAACAGAACAGTAATCTCCTTAACGAGTTTTCGTTTTGTTTCTATATCTCTAGGAGGTCCTTCAATAAGAATATATGGCGTTTTATTGCACCTTTTAAGATTATTATTTAAAATGTATAATATTTCTGATTGATTAATTAATTGTGTATTATAATATATCATCCTTTATCTGGTATTTCTATTTTTCAAATCGATTTTTCGAAAATCACTAAGAATAAATATAAATACTAAGGATCTTTAATTTTACTTAGTGAAAAAAATGGTAGAAAAACCAGTGAAAGTTACTAATAAGGGTATGATTTCTATTCCCGCTGCAATAAGAAAAAAATATAATATCAATGATGGTGATTATATTTTAGTAAAAGAAGATGAAAATAAGGGAATACAACTCATACTTATTGAATCTATAGAATCTTTAAGAAATAAGGCGCTTACTGTAGAAGAATCTCGTGAAATTTTTAGACAATCCCGTAAGGAAGATATGGAGTTAGAAAGATAGATGCCTCCTCGTGCGTGCTTAGATGCTGGCCCTATTTACCTTTATTACCGAAAAAATCCCCCAAAAAAAGTAATAACGTTAATACAAAACATTAAAGAACAGAAAATTTCTGCGTTTGTACCTAATATTATATTAGTAGAAGTTTTTAAACATCTTTGTGTAACTGAAGGAAAAGATCATGCTATAAACTGTATTATTAACTTTCAATATAATATCAACACTCAATTCATTGTATTAACACCCGATTTAATTTTAGATGCTGGCCGTTTAAAATGCCAATATCGCACCAAATTATCCTATAATGACTGTATTGCGATTGCAGTTGCGATAAAGATGAAGGTAAAACTTCACACGACCGAGAAAAATTTGCCAAAGATCCGAAATTTGCGAGTAGAACTATATGATTTTTAAAATATTATTAAGAGTTCTAATGGTGTTATTTCACCACAAAAGGGTTTAGAGGATTATTTCCAATTTAATGTGAATGCGAATTGGAATGTGAATGCAAGCAGGGGTGTGAGCGAATGCCATGCGAATGTGAGTTAAAATGTGCATGTAAATTTAAAGATTCCCCTTTTTCAATTAAATAGTCCATTAACTTATAAACCCAATCAGCTAATTTAACATCGAGAGGAGAATCCCAAAATGTTAAGTGGGGTTTTATATCAATTATAGGTGTGCCATTAATGGCATCTAAATCTTCTACTATTAATACGTTGCCTTTCCTTTCTAAAAGTCTAACTGTTATTTGACAAATTGGGTTGGGTCTTACTGGAGATCGAGTTGCAAAAATTCCTTTAAAAGGACATTTTTTAATCCCAGCAGGATGTACTCTTTTAATTTGACGAGCTCTTTCAGATATGAGATGCGTCCAAAAAAACACAATAAGGTGTGAAAAATCCTCTATTCCTTCTAGACATTCTTCATATTCTTTATCGATAATGATTTCAGATATGTTCATTTCAATATGTTGTTTTAATGCTAGATCGATATCAAGTTTTAAGTCGTTATTCTCATTGGCTAAACAAACTTTTTTTCGGTTACTCTTCACTATTCCGACTGGTTTAATTACGTATTTCTCCATTATGATCAGATAATTTATTATTAAGTTATTCTTGCTTAAAAAAATGAATTCATACTTATTTATAAAGTAGTAATACTAATCAAAATTGAAAATTTATTTCAATTAAATTGTTATTTCTAATTCTAGCTCCTTTAGTCTAAAAAGTTTAATTTAATTAGATTTTAAAAGTAATAATAGTAATTTTTAATTATATCTCATAAAGGGATGATCCATTTTGTCAAATGGAAATGATACTAATATTCTAAATGCTAAGAAAATTCTAGTTATACTTGATACTGATATTGGAATAGATATTGATGATACATGGGCTTTAGGTCTATTATTAAAGTGTCCAGAATTAGATGTTAAATTAATAACAACTACTTCAGAAGATTCGCATGAACAATATTTATTAAATTCTTATAATAATCTTTGATAATTTTAATAAAATTAATAACCAGCCAACTTAAATTGTTAAATTAAGGAAATTAATAATTTTTCAGAAAATTTCAGTTTTTAGAAGTTTTTAAAGCTAGAATTATTATTATTAATCATTATTTTATTTACAATACAATAATAAAAAAATTATAAAAATAGGGAAGTTTAGTGTTAGTTCAAAAGCTTAACATTAAAGAATTTAGGGGGATAAAAAGTTGTAAAGAGCCCATAAATTTGTCTTCCTTTACTGTCTTAATAGGTAGAAATAATTCAGGTAAATCAACAATATTAGAGGCTTTATCACTATTACCAACTCCAAGAATAAGTGATTGTATTGCTGGAGGGGAAAAAATAGAATTTTTAAAGGATCTTCATCGACCTAGACGTTCTCCTGGAAGTGGATCAAATGAATATAAATCGTTGATATATCTTTATGCTGGTACTTCAATAATTGAATATTATATTAACAATAAAGTCTTAAAAATCATTCTAGAAAAAAATAAATTTCAAGTCCTTAGTAATGGAGAGAATATTCTTGTTAATAACCAAAACGTAGCCACATTCTATAATGAAAATCAAGTAGAAGGTTTAGAAAACTTGGTTTTATTCATACCCAATGATACATCATTTATTAAAAAATTGGAAATAAAAATGAAATCTTTAAAAGAATTAATTACTAAGCGAGGATATCATGTTGATGTGGCGAAGAGTCTTAGTAAGTGCGTAGATGATGAATATAGTGAAATTGTATTTTTAGATCCGATTAGCATTAGAAAAGTTTTTCCCAATAATTTTAATTATATACAACTAAGGGATCTTGGGTCAGGTGCTGAGAAAGCAGTAAAAATCATGTCCTTGATTGAGGTTATAAATCCAAAACTTTTGTTAATTGACGATTTTGGAGCAAGTCTGCACCCTTCTTTAATAAAAATAGTCCTTAAATGGTTAAAGAATAAAAAATGGCAAACAATAATATCAACTCATAGTATAGATGTGCTATACAAATTGGTAAAAGTAAATCCAGCAAACGCAACTGTTTTACAACTATATAAGTCGAATGAAGATGTTTTGAGTCATAAAGTCTTAACGTTAGAAAACCTTGAAGATTTTTTAAATGCAAACACAGATCCACGATTATTAGTGGATGCTCTTGGTTTATAAGAATTCAAGGTGATTACTATGAAATTAGTAGAAGAGCTTAGAGAATTTAAGCCCAACTACATAATTATTAGTGGAGATGGAAGGAACGAGTTTAAAATATTAAAAGAATTATGCAGAGAATTCAATGGACAAAATAAAATTTTATGGTTTCCCTTTACTATCCTTTCAAGGAAAACAGGTTTAAAAGCACTTGATTCTGTAAAGACAATTCCTAGTTTATACGCACTTAATTCAATAATTTACATTGTAGATGGAGATGTTTTTGAGGGTGCTGCTGATATTCAAATCAAGAAATATTTACAGTCTATCGGTATAGAAGTTGTTGACATTAACCCAATCCAAGAAGCATTATTAATACAATGTAGATTTGGCAATCATGATATTATATTATATTGTATCATATCAGGTCCAGAAACCTTCATTGAGGAAGAAATAGCAAAATTAATTGAGCTTAAATTAGGTGTTAAAATTGACCTCTCAGGAAATAGAGACCGCAGTTGGAAAGAGAACGTTAGATATAAAATAAAACAAGTTAGAAAAGAAAATCAGATAAATCTTGAACAATTAATGAGAAGTGCTGGAAGAAATAATTTGGAAAGAGCATTCCCAAATATATGTGCTGTCTTTAGAAAAATTGAAGAAGATTTTAATTAATAGAATAAATTTCAGACAAGATATATCCCTTTAGTTTGAAAAGTTTAATTTTTTATTAGATTTTAAAAGGAATAAGAGTAATTTTTAATTATATCTCATAAAAGGATGATCTATTCTGTCAAATGGAAATGAGACTAATATTCTAAATACTAAGAAAATTCCAGTTATACTTGATACTGATATCGGGATAGATATCGATGATACATGGGCTTTAGGTTTATTATTAAAGTGTCCAGAGTTAGATGTTAAATTAATAACAACTACTTCAGAAGATACTATGATTAAGGCTAAGCTTATAGCCAAATTTCTTGAAATCGCAGATCGAACTGATATACCAATCGGGATCGGTCCTAAAGACAGCCATGTTAAAGGTTCATTATATCGTTGGGTTAAAGAATATGATTTAATGCAATATCCTGGAATTATCCATGAAAATGGTATTGAAGCACTATGCACAAAAATAATAGAATCTCCTGAGCCAATTACACTTATCGCTATTGGACCACTAGGAAATATTGCCGAAGCACTTAAAATAAGCTCAGAGATTACACAGAATGCCCGTTTTGTAGGAATGCAAGGTAGTATACGTATTGGTTATGCAGGAAATCCTTCTCCTCAATTAGAATACAATGTAATTCGTAATATCCAGGCTTGTAGAGAAGTTTTTCAAGCTCCATGGGAGATAACAATTACCCCTCTGGACACATGTGGAAATATAAGATTATCGGGTGAAAATTTCAAGCGTATCATTAATTGTAGCAATCCTATTGTGAATTCAATAAAAGAAAATTTTAAGATTTGGTCTAAAAAAAGAAGATATTCTAATTTAATTAGTGAAGAACAAATAACTTCGATTCTATACGATACTGTTGCAATATATCTTGCATTTTCTGAGGAATTAATTAACATTGAAAATTTAAAAATTGAAGTAACCGAAAAAGGTTTAACCAAAATAAGCGAAAAGGGAAACAATATTCGGTGTGCAACTTCTTGGAAAGACCTCAAATCTTTTAAAGATCTAATAGTTAATCGGTTAGTCAATTAGAAAAAAATTAAGTTTATTTAACAGAAAACTGCTCAATTTTCATTTTTGATTCATCTACCAAATCTTGTTTTACTTTATTCTCCATAAAATAACCCTCTTTATATACAATTCTATTTACTTTTGCATTCATTAGCAATTTTAAACAAGACATACACGGAAATGTTGTGCAATATAAAGTAGTATCTCCGTCAATAGAAGTTCCATGAAGTGCAGCCTGAATGATGCAATTAACTTCAGAATGGACTCCACGACAAAGTTCGGGATGTTCTCCTTCTTTTAGATTTTGCCTTACACATATCTCTTTAGTACAATGGGTTAATCCAGATGGGGCACCATTATAACCAGTGGAAAGGATATGATTAACTTTAACTAATACCGCACCCACTTTTCTTTTAACACACGTGGACCTTTTTGATACGATTTCCGCAAGTTCCATAAAATATTGGTCCTTAGATATTCGATTTTGATCATTATTTGCGTTTTTTTTATCTGAAGTCATTGAATCTTCCCATTACTTATTTCAATTCAAATTTTATAATTGAAATAATAATATTAAAAATAAAAGTTAAATCATTTCCCTTTATTTGCAGATTTTCATGATATTTAATAAAGACATTAGATCTTAATTATAAATTATTAACTAAACTAATTAGTTAATCCGATAAAAAATTAGAGAGAGTATTGAGAAGAAAAAAAATGGTAATAGATTATAAATTCAAAATATTGTTTTCTATTTTTTCTTTTGATCGAAGAAATAGATGATTATAGTAATAGACCAAATTAAGGGAAGAATTGCCCAAATCACTTCTGAAATAACAAATTCGAAATAACCTATTATCATATAGATGGTTTGTAAGATAGTAAATATGAATCCTGCTGGAATACTTAATATTAATAGAACTTTGTTCTTCTCTATATCTTTATAAAGAAAGAAATTACCAATTCCATTATAAATAAAAATCCAAATCCAAAAAAAACTTATCATTGCTCTTGCGCGATCAGAAAACGGTGCTGTACCCGTAATTGAAGCGAGTAAAGGTCCACAAAAAATCATAAAAATAGATATAAATATAAAAATTAGCCCAAAAAAGAGCCAAACTTTTTTCCATATATTTTCAGAAACCAATTTTTCTTCCACCTTTAACTTTTTTTGTTTGTTATTTTTTATTTGTTTTATTTCTTCTTTATTTGTTTTATTGATTTATTATTTATTTTTTATTTAAATGAAATAATCAGAATAATTTAGTTTACACTTTCGGCTTTTTGCCTTTCACTATAACCCATCCTTTATTTTTCACTGTAAAAACCTCAATTTCAGAATAACCAGCATTTATGAAAAATTCTTTAAATTGCTCAAGTGTATGAATTTCAAAATTTCCTGCTTTCGCCCATTTTTCAGCTTTTTTTCTATATTTTTCATTTTCACACTTATATGCCTCGTTAATTAAAGCTAAAGTCCCTCCTGGCTTGATTACCTTAAAAATTCCTTTTAAATCGTTAATTAAATCTGGCCAGAAATAATAAGTTTCATAACCAGTAACCAAATCAAATGTATCTTCATCAAACGGCAAGGATGACACCGATGCATATTGTATTTCAACATTACATTTTTCAATAAATTTTTTATTAACTTTCTTACTAATTTCAACCGCTGTTTCTGAATAGTCTATACCATAAACTTTACCTTTTATGGCAATTTTTGCAAAAAAATAAACATTTCTTCCGCCACCACAGCCAATATCTAAGATAATATCATCAGGTTTAACTTGAATATACGTTAAACTCCATGCAGCCATCCTAGCATGAGCTCCCTTATTCATTCCTTTGGCAATAATTCTTCCAATTGTTCCATTCGGTTTGCGAACTTGATTTACCATTTTCACCATCAATTTCTCTATTAATCCCATACCAAATCACCTTAATTAAATTAAAATAAAAAAAAAAAATTAAGAAATTAGATAGTTTTCACGATTTTTCCAAATTAGCAAGATAGAAATCGAGCCAATTCCAATGAACCATTCAATACGAATTCCATCAGTAAAGACAAAGTCCTCCCAAACTGCAAGATCAGATAGACCTTGGATTGCAAAATCAAGAACATTTGCTATCCATTCTGCAATAAATAAAAAACCAATTCCAATTGCAAGAATTCCGGCTCCAATTATAAATCCAAATCCTTCAAGTGTACCATTTTTGAGTTGTGGAATGCTATAAAGAAATAGGGCTGTAATTAACAAACTAACTAGGGCTTTAGCGAAATGATCTAGATATGCTGTTTCAAAAACAGCATCTCCGGGAGAAGAGAACAAGAAAAACAATGGTTCTTCTAAGCCAATGTGAACAAATTCTATGATTGTATTGAACAAATAAACAATACCAAATACCAAGGCGATTATGATTAATCTAGAACGCTTTTGTTCTACAATTTCCATTAGAAATATACACCTCCAATCAAATTAATAATTAAAGCCAATATGTATCCAAGTGCAATACCATAAGTGGCAGAGACGAGAGTCCATTTTTTCGAGCCTGTTTCCTTGTATACAGCACCGAGATGAGCTACGCAAGGAGTATATAATAGAACAAAGACTAAATATCCATAGACCAGTGCAGGTAATGCTGCTGCGGCAATTCCAACTGCTGGTAAAGCTCCTACAACTAGACTTCCCAGACCTTCTGGCCCTTCTTCACCTGCTAAAATCAATCCAAAAGCTGCAACTACGACTTCTTTAGCTAAAAATCCAAAAATAATTCCTACTGCTGCTATCCAACTCCAATTTAAAGGCGCAAATAACGGTTGAAATAATTTTCCAATAAAAGCTAAAGCAGAATTTTCTGGGTTGGTACCCCATGGTAAATTTTGAAGCAGCCACAATACAACCACAACTGTAAAAATAATCAACCCAGCTTTTTTGATAAATTCTCTTCCTCTTTCCCACATGTGAATCCCGGTATACTTTGCAGTTGGCATTCGATAATCTCCTAACTCCAGCATGAATGGTGCGGCTTCACCCTTAAAGATCACTTTTCTAAAGAATAAAGCCATAAGAATAGCAATTATTATTCCAAGAAGGTATAAGCTAAATACAATTGTACCAGTCGCTCCAGGCCACATAAATGCACCTAATAGAATATAAACTGGTAATCTAGCCCCACATGATATATTTTGATTTACTAATATTGTAGTTAATCGATCTTCTTCTGATTCAATAGCTCTGCAAGACATAACAGCAGGAATATTACACCCAAACCCTAGAATCATCGAAACAAAAGATCTCCCATGTAATCCTAGTTTATACATTAATCTGTCCATATTAAACGCTGCTCGTGAGAGATACCCTGAATCTTCCAAGAAAGAAAGTACCAGATACATCATAAAAATTAAAGGTACAAATCCTAGTACTGCTCCAAACCCACCAATAAGACCATCATTCACAAATGATAAATACCAAGCATCTTCAGGCCATATAGCTTCGAAACCTTGACTTGCAAGTCCTAAAAGATATTCAATTAAAGTAACTAAAGGTGCTGATACTCTAAACGTAAATTCGAACATACCCCACATTATTAAAAGAAATATTGGAATTCCGAAATATTTATTCAGAAACACTTTATCTAAAATATCTGAAATCGTAACCACATCTTTTTTCCGAATATAAGTTTGTTTTATTATTTCACCAATTTTATTATATCGTTCACCAGCCAGATCAAATTCCTCGGTTCCTGTACAAAAACTCTTCACCTTTTCGATAACTTTACTTCCATTAGAAATTAAAGTTAATTCTTTTTGAACTTCTTTGTCACCTTCAAGAATTTTTATTGCAACCCATCTCCGCTTTTCTGTGAGAAAATTTGGAGTATATTCACCTAATATTTCCATTGTCTGGTTGATTTTATCTTCTAATTCCTTAGAATATTTTATAGGGCGAGTAGATTTCTCAGCTAACTTTTTATCTTCGAAGATTTTTTTAATCATTTCCCTGGCTTCATCAATACCCTCTCTTTTAATAGCCGCAGTTGGCACAATTGGTGCATTTATTAATTCAGATAATTTTTGGACATCAATTTTAATTCCTCTATCTTTTGCAGCATCCATTAAATTTAAAACAAAAACAATAGGTACTTCAAGTTCTTTCAGTAAAAATGCTAAATAGAGATTTCTCTCTAGATTTGTCGCATCCAAAATATCAACAATTACATCTGGGTTATCTTTTATAATAAAATTCCTTGCAATCAACTCGTCAATAGCAACAGGAGATAAACAATAAACTCCAGGTAAATCCACTACATTGATATCATCCATTTTTCCTTCTTTTTTTTCAACCGTTACCCCTGGCCAGTTTGCAACATGACCCATCTCTCCAGTAAGTTCGTTAAAGACGACAGTTTTCCCTACATTAGGATTTCCAATTAATGCTAATGTTTTACTCATTTTTTTTAACCTCTTTTAAATTCTCTCCACTTCTATTAATTTACATACAGATTTTCTCAAACTGAGATTATAATTTTTTACTTCAAGTTCTAACGGATCTCCTAAAGGTGAAGCTCTAATTATTTTTATATCTGTTCCTGGTACAATACCCATCGCTGCGATTCTGGTTGTAATCTTTTCATTAATCGATATTATCTTTGCTAATGTATTAAATGGCAATTCAGAAAGTTTCATTTATATATATGTCTCCTTTTTTTATATATCTTTTTTAGAAATTAGTTGAATCTAATTATAGAAAAAAACAAAGTTATATTTAAATTTAATTAATTTAAAAATTGAAATCTATAATAAATTGACCAAAGCACAAACAAATATAATTTAAATATTACTCAAAAATAAAAAATACATTATATAAAATAAAAAATAACTTTTTAATGAATCAATTTATTATTAAATTTAGTTGTGTCTAAATTATTTATTTTGAGACAATAATACTAAAGTATTATGGATAAATCAGAATCAAATTTATATTATAAAGTTCTAAAAAATCTTACTCGACAGGGAGTAACAAGCCCAAAGTATTTGGCAAAAATTTTAGATATTTCAGAGGTATTAATGGATACCGTAATTCAATCATTATTAAAACAAGGCTTTTTAAAAATTATCGATGAAGGAGAATTTCAAAAAGAAGCTTCTTTACAATGCAAATTCTGCCCTTTTGTTAAAGAATGTTCCGAAAATCTACCTAAAATTTTTTTTGAAATATCAGAAAAAGGAAAAAGAATGATTAATTAAGATAAAAAATAATAAAGATAATAACAGAAGATAAAAAATGCATCAAAGAAAAAAAGGAAGAGAGTCTCAAAAGAGGAAGAGAAGAAGAGAAAAAGGCTGGAAAAGAGTAGAAATACAGCCATTGCAAATTAATGCTGAGGAGATATTAAAAAGAGAGGAAGAAGATATTCTTAAATTTTTGTTTGAAAATAAAGAAAAAAAAATTAATTTTCCTAAACTTGATAAATTTACTAAAAAATTTAATATATTTTTAAATGAAGGTTTGAAACGGTTGCTAAAAGAGAAATTAATCGTTTTACAGAATGGTTATTATTCATTAACTCCTGCAGGGGAGGATATAGGGGGGAAAGTTTTAAAAAAACATATGGAAATCGAATATTTTATTAAAAGCCAAACTAATAAATGCGATGCTCATCAAATGGCTCATATTCTTGAGCATTCATTAACAGAAAACGCTATTCAAGGAATGTTTACAGTTTCTTCATTAAAAGAACAAGGAATACCACTTTCTCAATTCAAATTACCTTCTGGTACTATTGTAGATATTTCGTGGAATAGTTGTAATCTTATGACGAAATTAATAAGTATCGGGATTTTTCCTGGACAACGGATTCAGATATTAAGTAAATCAGTTAATAACTATCTACTTGAAGTAAAAAGGAGTAAAATTGCCATTGACCGCATTCTAGCAAAAGTGATTAAATTAATTCCATAAAAGTGATTTATAATGATTAAAATGATTTCAATAATTCATGAACCTAGCGGAATAACTCTTTTTTCAAGAGTATTTGATAATTTTTGTAAATCAATTAATGATAAAACTCAATCTGACTTAGTAGGAAGCTTTATCTCTGCAATTAAAAAGTTTTCTCAAAATTTTGGACAGTATGAGATTAAACAAATAGAAATGAGTGATATAAGGTTTATTATTTATGAACAAGATACAATAATGATCTTTTTCTTATTGGATGTTTCTGATAACTCGACAGAATATAAAAAATTTTTAAAAAATTTGTTGTAATACTTTTTTTCGAATTTATCATAATCAGATTCATAATAATTTTAATGAGATCTCTATTTTTCAGGATTTTAATCTTACTTTAAAAGAAATTTTAAAGATCCCTCCAGAAAGAATTGAACCTACATGTTTAAATTGTCCAATGGGGCTAAAAGAAGATTGTTTATTTAATCAATTACAACAAAAAATATATGAATCTACTAAGAATAAGAAAAGAAATTAATTATTAGACAAATTCGGACTATATATTTATACTTTTTATTTTTATCAATTTGTTTAAAATTTTATATTCTTAGCAATCAATAAATGATTAAAGAAAATTAAAATTGATAATTAAAAATGGTAAGGATAAAAGTTCCTTGGGCATCATGGAAAGAGCCGGAATTCAGAGAATTTGAATTCCCAGAAACATGGGAAGTTTCAGAAGGTAGAATGAACAACACTGAAGAGATTTCTGAGGTTGAGATAAGAAGTGCTGTTTTGAACCCTATTGGTTCTTTAAAATTATCTGAACTTGCTCAAGGCAAGATAAAAGTTGCAATTGTTATTGATGATATGTCTAGACCTACGCCCATATATAAAATAATACCCTATGTTTTAGAAGAACTTCATAATAATGGTATTTCTAAAAATCAAATTACTATAATTAGTGCTACTGGAGCTCATAGACCAATGAACAGACATGACTATATTTTAAAATTAGGGAGAGAAATTGTCGAAAATTATAATATTGAAAACCATCATCCTTATGAGAATTTAGTTGATTTGGGGAAAACCAAAATGGGCACACCAATTCATGTTAATAAAACATATTATGAATCTGATTTAAAGATTGCAATAGGTGGTGTGATTCCACATCCATTGGCTGGATTTGGTGGTGGAGCAAAAATTGTCTTACCAGGGGTTTGTGGAATTGAAACTCTATATGGAAACCATAGTATGGCAATGAAAGGAGGATCAGGAGCAGGAATGGGTCGAGTTACTGAAATTAGAAAAGATATTGAAGATACTGCCAAAAAAGTAGGGTTGGATTTTAGTATAAATATAATTCTTACAGAAAATGGAAAAATTGGAGGTTGTTTTGCAGGAAACTATATTAAGGCACATAGAAAAGCAATGGAATTAGGTAGTCAAGTATATAAGACAAAAGTTACTTTAGATAATGATGTTGCGTTTTTTAATCTATATCCAGAGGATACAGAACTCACTCAAGGCATGCATAAAGCTTTTAATTTCTTAATGACAGCCCCAAATAACATGTTAAAAAGATATGGCACAATTGCCATTATGGCTTCATGCTATGAAGGACGTGGATTCCACAGTTTAATTGCCGAAACGGGAGCAAAATTATATAGTCCCGTTTGTGAACAAATAGTTTGGAAAGCTTTTGTAAAACGAAGAAATGTATATTGTTTTTCAGAACATCTCAGTAAGAATGATATTGATCATATCTATGGAAAGTCAAAGGTATTATTGTTTAAAAAATGGGCAGATTTAATTAATAAATTAACAGATGATCATGGAGAATCATTAAAAGCAATTGTTATTCCAACCAGTATCCAGCTAAGTGAGTAATTAAAACTTTATATTTATTAATGATTAATTAAACTTATGATATACCTGATTTAGAGATGTAAAAATACGAAAGAAATTCTGAAACCTTAAACCCAAATCATAAAAAAGAGAAATATGTATGAAGCTAAATATAGGAAAATGAAGATAATACCAGCTTTTTTATCCATTTTTTTTCTTACTGCAATCATGAAAAAAACAATAAAAGATACTAAAAGAGTATAAAGAATTGTAGGAATTGCGATTTCGGCAGAAACTGCTTGTGGAAAAAGTACTTGTCCTATTCCTATGGAGAGTGTTGAATCGACTATGCAACTACCAACTATATCTCCAATTGCGATCTTATAATGTTTATTACGAATAGCATTTATATCGACTACTAATTCTGGGAGAGAAGTACCGAGGCTAGCTATAAAGAAGCTGATGATGTATTCATGAATATTAAGTTCACTTGAGAGTGTTATTATTGATTGAACGATTGCATATGCGCCAATAGCTACGCCTATGAAACCTAAAGAGGCTATTATAATATGAAATGGTTTGCTTCTAGGAGTTTCTATATTTTCTAGCAAATCTATACGCTCCAAAATACTTTCCTTAGTAACTCTACTTATTATTATTAAATATATCACCAAACTCCCAACCATAATGAGTGCATTAAGTCGAGTAAAATATCCTTTTTCAACAATGGTATAAATTACTATAAGCGATAAAATCTCACATCCACCTAATACAATGATTTCCCTTCTATCAATCTTAAATGAGCCGCAAATTATGGGCAGAAGTCCAAAAACTAAAGTTAATTGAGTTAAATCTGAACCTACAGAATCCCCTACATCAATATCTCCGTGCCCTAAAGAACATGAGATAATTGAGTTAAATATTTCAGGAAGATCAGTTCCTATTGATACCAATGAGAGACCGATTATTAAAGGTGATACGCCAAGAGCAGTTGCGAGGATTGCTGAATGTTTTACAGCAATTTTACTGGAAAATGCTATAAGAAATATTCCTATAATAAGAATTATAATCGCAAATAGGATTTCATACATTTTTCAGCGGAAGTTTTAAATTTTTTATCAATTTGTGGATTATATATATAAATATCCTTTAAATCAATTTATAAAGTTATCCAATTCTTGTCCAATTCTTGGATTATCTATGGAAGATCAATAAAATTATTAAATAAAATTATTGAAATACACTAATGGTCTCATTTGAGACTAAATAATAGTAAAAAGATAAGGCTTATCTATCATGATCTGCGGGGCAGTTATCCAAACTCCAGTAAATTAATGGTACATCCGCTAAAAAACAACCTTTCAGTAATTTTGGCAAGAAAAAAAGAATGGAATCAAATGTAGGACCTCTTACCTTAATTCTATAGGGATTACGTCCACCATCACTAACTATATGGAAACATAGCTCACCTCTTGCACTTTCGACAAAACTTATTGCTTCTCCTTTAGGAACCTTATCCATTGGTTTAAATTTCATTTTATAGGGACCATCGGGTAATTTTTTCATACTTTCTTCTACTAAATTAAGGCTACTTTCGATTTCCTGTCTCCTTACCAAAACTCTGTGATATATATCTCCATGGTCAAATGTTGGCACATCGAAATGAAGTTTGTCATAAGCTGCATATGGAGTAGCTTTTCTTATATCAAATTTTACACCTGATGCCCTAATATTTGGACCTGTAATATCAGATTCTATTGCAATATCATGAGATATTTTTCCTATACTAATAGATCTTTTTCTGAAGATCGGGTTTTTCATAAAGAGGTCATCAATAGTTTTGAGTCTAGTCCTTATATATGATATTGTATCTGTTACATTTTCGATAAATTCATCTGAGATATCACTCTGCACCCCTCCTGGAATATTATATAATTGATATATACGACTTCCACACAATGCGTCAAGAAGGAAAAGTATCTTTTCTCTATCCCCCCATATAATCCTCTCTATCGAATCAAATCCACTACTATAAGCCACGAATCCTAAATTAAGTAAATGACTTTGAATCCTTGAAAGTTCTGCCTGAATTACGCGTAGATATTTCGCTCTTTCCGGAATCTCAATTTCTAATAATTTCTCTACAGCATTAATATATCCTATTTCATAAGATGCACCATCGAGCACACAAGCTCGTGATATAAGCATTGTATTCTGATACCATGTCCTATACTCACAGAGTTTCTCAAGTCCTCTGTGAAGATACCCTGCAACGAATTCTGCGTTATTTATTTTTTCACCTTTAACGGTTAATCTAATTGAAAAATTACCTGAGGCTGGATGTTGAGGGCCAAAGGAAAAGATTCTCTCATCGTTTCCAACTTTTTTTATAATTGGTTCCGCTTTTAGATCGTCTGTATTCCTATATTGAATCTTTTTTTTCATTCTAACTTCTTCTTTCTTAGGTAGATATCCACCTTCAATAGCTAATATTGCATGGTACGCAGCAACACCTATTGCCTCTGGTCTGGTTGGGCATCCTGCAATCCATATATCCACCGGGATATAATCATCGATTCTTTTTATGGTATTAAAGCTGTCCCAATATACCCCTCCTGTCATAGGACAATTTCCAAGAGTTAATACAAATTTAGGCTGAGGCATTTTATTATATATTCCAATTATTCTCTTGATTGTTTTATATGTGACATAGCCACCTATAAAAAGCACATCCGAATGTAACGGGCTTCCTTTTGCTATCATTCCGAATCTTTCCATGTCAAATCCACTACCAAACCATGGTATGGCTTCCACAAAGCAACATCCAGTAAAGAAATTTGTTACCCACAAGCTCCTTGAACGTGCCCAGCTTACAATACTCTTTCTTTTCGGTTTTTCAGGGTGTTCTAACTCTGGTTGTTGAGCTAACTGTTCGGGTGTAAAAATTAAATCCTTTTTATTTGTTGAAATTATTATAGAAAAATTAGTCATATCCAAGGCTTTTTCCGGACATGCATCGCTACAGAACCCACAAAAACAACATTTTGAATAATTAATACTTGGAAAATAGACAGTTTTTCCATCTTTCTGCCTTTCTACCATCTCAAGCGCTCCATTAGGGCATATTCTGAAACATGTCCCACAAGAGATACACTTTTCAAGATGAAAGAGATGCCGCCCCCTAAATTTTTTTGAGACTGGCGTCTCAGGAGGAAATTTAAATGTAATCGGTTTTCTTATTAATAGCTTTAATCCTGTTTTCAAAATATTAAATGTATTCTTGATCACTTTACCTTATCTCTCTTAAATTCCGGCATTGTTATATTGAAATTTTCTTTTACATATTTTCTCCAATCAAAATCCTTTTTAAAGGGAGGTGGTCCTATCCAATTTTCTAAAAACAATGGCTTTAACATTTTATTCCCATCAAAGATTATACCAAACATTTCCCATATTTCCCTTTCATGTAATGCAGCATTAAACCATATCTTTGATAGGCTTTCAATTTTAGCTTTTTTTATTCGTGGTAAGCACGTGGAAATTTTAACATAAATATTCTTGTTCATGTTATGTAAGATAAAATATATTTCAAATAAATTATCTTTTATCCAGTCCACCGCACCTACAGTTAATAGCCTTCTGAATTCATGTTCCCTTAGGTATATTGCGGTATTGATATATTCTTTTTTATCAATTTTGAAAAAATAGATATTTTTATCTGCCTTGTACTCTAAAGAAACCTCCTCAAGTTGTTTTAAAAAGTCAATTCCTTCAGGCATATGAATATAACACCTCAACCATAAATAGAAAAGAAGGAATTTACACAAGCTTTAATTATATCAAATATAAAAATTGAAAAGATGCTTATCAGTAGCATAATTGCAAGAAGTATTATCTCAGATGTTAATATGACCTTACTTCTTTCTGAAACTTCACGAATATCTTTTAAGATTTCATTTTTAGGAATAAATACTATTTTTTTTACGAGAACACCATAGTAGTAGCCTATAGAAATTACACTGTTCAACACAATTAAAACAGCAAGCACAATTCCCAACCAACCAACTTGTTGTGAAGATTCAATTGCAACCTCTATTAGAAATAATTTACTCCAAAACATTCCTAATGGTGGAAAACATGCTATATAGAATGCAGTTATGGTAAATATTGTTCCTGTAATTTTCATTATAGTTCCTATCCCCCTCATTTTGTCTATTTCCCTTGTTTTTGCCTCTTTGATAAATGCTCCAGCACAGATAAACATAGATGCTTTTGCGATTTCATGATTTAGAATATGAAATATTGTTGCTGATAAAGCCATTTGAGTACCCACTGCTATACCTACTAACATCAAACCCACATTATAGACACTGGAATAAGCTAACATTCTTTTGATATCTTCTTGTACTAATGCCGTTAGATTTGGTATTGTAATAGTTAAAGCAGCTATTATAAACAAAAAAACTATTGTTATATCATCAAAAGGTAAAGTAGTTCCATTGTAAAAGAGAGAAGCTAATATCTTTAGTAATGCGTACAATTCTACTTCAATAACAATTCCTGAAAGCATCGCACTTACTCCCGATGGAGCTGCTGAATGTGCATCTGGTAACCATGTATGGAGCGGAAAGATTGCTGACTTCACACCAAATCCAAACACGAACATGATAAGAAGGAAATAATAAACCGCAGAGGGTTGATTATTTAATGCACCATGTAATTGTGCTAAGTCAGTAGTGCCTGAAATGATGTAGACATATGCTATTCCAAACAATGCAAAGGCTGCACCGATTGAACCCATTATTATATACTTAAATGACGCTTCAATAGCCTCCTTATTTCTATAAAATGCAACCAGAACATAAGCGGTTATTGCAAGAAATTCAGAGAATACGTAAAGAGTTACGAGATCACCGGAGTAAGCAACACCATTTAGCGCTGAAATCATTAATAAGATTAGAAAATAGAATTCGGTTATTCTTTCCTCCTCTAGGTAGCCAATGCTATAAAGAGCTACTATCATTCCAAGAATGGAGGAGATAAGCGATATCAACGCAGAAAGACTATCAATTGCAATAATTGTTCCTCCAGTATTAAAGTTGAGAAGAATAGGAGCGGTTTGAGACTTGATTAAATTTAAGAAAGAAAAATATATAACTATAAGAGAACTTACTGTACTGATTCCTCCCAATATCTTCTTACTTTCTCGGCACTTTCCAGTAATTAAAACTATTACAGCTGCGATTAGCGGTAGAGTTATAGGAAATAGATAGATATTTAATTCTAACGTTAATTCTGACATTTTTTTTTACCTCACCATTATTATTATATATATAAAAAAAAGGGATAAAAACATACAAACAACAAAATAAACTAAATTTAAATTAATTTTTCCAGAGTGAAATTTCCTTATAACACCACCAAACTTTCCAACACTACATCCAAATATGCTGTAAAGCTTATCAAGTGATGTATGGAATTTTCTCATGATGGTACCCAACTTGTTAATCCCATGGGGAATACTATGATAAAGCTTATCAATTGATAAATGAAAGCTTTCCATTAAATTACCTAATTTGTTAATACTTTGGAGAAAAAAACGATAAAAAGGATTTAGGATCACTTGATTTTCTAAAATCTTATATATATCTTTCATAAGAGATTTCGATGATATGACATAAGGAAAAATTTTTATTTTAAAATAAAAAGGGTAAGCTATCATAAAACCCCCTATAAGTAATTGAAAATAGAATGACTCAAAAGTAAAACGAAATAAAGAATTCTTTGTTGCAAATTCAAGTAAAATTATTATAACCTCCATAAAACTAATAGCGATTATAGTAGTTATTATAGCTTTAATTCCGCAGTGGCGATTATATTTGCCTTCAATATCAATTCTAATAACTGGAATTGCATCACTTTTTTTATACTGAAACGAAATTAATCCCAAATTAGAGAAATAGACCATTAAAATTGCTAATACCATTTCAATACCGATATTTGATAGTAATAAAATAAAAATAGAACCTAAGTAGAAATTTATCCAGAACCAATATTGACCTAAGTTGATATCTTCATGTATATGTTCCAAACTATAGAAAAAAAACAAAATTGAAATAAAGGCAATAATAATTATCAAATAAATTCTGAATACATCTTGGTAGGGAAGCGATGGAGTAGATATTGTTATATCATATAAAATTTTCAACGATAAAAATAAATTAATTATCGATATACCTAACGAGAAATAGCCGGTATATGATTTCTTCCACTTTGCGATTCCATATACAATGAATGAACCGATTATTGGAGTTAAACATATTAGCCACGCGTCTTTATACATATCTCACCACCGAAGCTCACTAATTTTTTCAGCATCAAGTGTATCAAATTTTTCTTGCATCATATAAATAATAATTAGAAGAAATGCAGCAACGATTGCTGCAATTATTGTTGAGATCATAACGATAGTTACAACGAGAGGGTTTAAACTGCCCCCCGAAAAATAAACAGAAAAAAAGACTAAAAATGCATTTGCTATATTTATTAAAATTTCCACCCCAATTATTATCTTAATTACATTTTTACTACTAGCAGTAATTACTAAACCTATGAAAAACTCAATAATTATTAAAAAGAACATAAGCACTATTATATCGATTTTTATATCACCCCTTATTATTGACCCTCCTTATTTGTGCTGAAATACCCGCATATATACCAAGTAATATAAATGCTATTATGATAATCTCCAGCCCTCTATATTCCCAAACAAATTTACTTATCATTACATTAAATGATTCATCATTGTCTCCTATTAATATACCACTAGCGTTATTAACATAATTGCTTTGAATATTCCCAAATTCGACGGCATAAAGAATAGCAATTACCACTAATAAGAACAAAAATACACATAAAAAGATTTTACTCTTCTTTATTATTTTCCCCTCCCATTAAACTTATAACATAAAACAATAAAGTTGCCATTGAAACAGAATATACTGTTATCTGAAATATACCCAAGAGAGTATAACCCAACAATATGTAAAATATTCCTATTAGTATATTGAATAGTGTAAAAAAAATAACGGCATCCATTAATTTGTCTACATAATAGATTGCTAATGTGATTATTATTATCAAAATAAAAAAGATTAGTGACATGATATAAATTTCCATATTGTATCACCCCAAACTAAATATAATGATTGCAATTAAGTTCAGCATCGTTAATGGAATAATAATTTTCCAAAAGAATTTAATTACTTGATCAATGCGATATCTTGCCGTAAGGCTTCTTATCATCGTAATTAGAAAAATTATACCTAATGTTTTAATAAATAATATTATGAAATTCAAAATCTGATTAAAAAACAATAATTCGGGAAGATTAAAATAAGGGAGTGTTGGACCACCTAGGAAAATGATTGCTCCAAAAGAAGCCAAGAAAAACAGATCAAGGTCTGAGGAAAGTCTGAACAATGCTAAAGTTCTCCCACTGATTTCAGTTGACCATCCTGCTACGATTTCTGACTCAGCATTTGGAGCATCAAAAGGAACTTTCTCTACTTTTGCCATGCTACTGAGTATGTATGCAATAAAACCCAAAGGGGCGAATATTATCAGAGGAACGCCTAAGGATTGAAATATTAAATTTTCTTTTATACTTATTGATTTGGATATAGCAATTATTGTTGCTAATGATACCCCGAAAGGTATTTCAATGGAAATTATCATTTCAGCCTCTCGCGCTGCACCTGCATTTGAATAGGGACAAGCAACGGAATAACCAGTTATGATAATTAAAATATCGATGAGTACTCCGATCCCGAATAGTAATATCAAATCTCCATTAAACGAAAGTGGAGCATTAAAATCATAAAGAGGAATAAAAAGCAATATAAAAAACATAAGTGCAACTGATGATATTGCAGAGAATATTATCAAAAAAGTATTACTTCCTACTGGAAATATGCTCTCTTTCTTCAATAATTTAATAAAATCAGCCAAAGGTTGCAATATTCCTTTATAACCTGTTATTTGTGGTCCAACCCTATTTTGAAAACGTGCATATACCTTCCTGTCAAACCATTCATAGAAAAGGGCGAATATAAAAGATAATAGAACCCATATCAATATCATTGCGATTTTATTCATCTCTCTCTTCCTCCTTTGGGATAAAGAGTAAAGAGAGTGTGATTAAAACTAAAAAAATTATAGTAACAATATTAAGCGAAAGGGAGGTAATAGCGACAAGAACTATTGTTGCATCAAATGCAATAAAGAGACTAGCATAAAAAATCCATCGGACTTTATATTTCACCTTAATTGCAGTTGTTCTTTCGCCGCATAGATAAGTATCACTATTCCTTTTTTTTTTATTTCCAAGTAAATATATAATAAATACTACCAGATATACAATAAATATTGATACTAGAACGTCAATTATGATCACATTCTTTCTCCACTTATTTATTAAAAAATATGAATAAACGGAAATTCTCCCTGTTGTATCATTTTTTTTGTTCCATCAAAAGTTTTTGTGATGAAACTTAATTAATCTGAATGATATTTATCTGCTTTATGAATAATTATTCAATTTAAGGTTATATAAAGTTATTCATTTATTATCCAATTTTTGGATAAGATATGGATAATCAATAACTTTTTGATATAAAGTTATCAATTTAATTTCCAATTTGTGGATTTTATATGGATAATCAAAAAAATTATTAAATAATATTATTAAAATATACCTAATGGTTGTTGAGAAAAATAAAGAATTACATGTTCCAATCGAAAGTGAAATATTTCAAAAGTTAGAAGACATTAAAGAGTATCATGGAATAAAAAATAACACTGAAATTATTAGATTTTTGATAACTAAGGAATATCGAGAAATTCAAAAAAATGAGTAATTTCATGTAACTTTAACTTCCATTTTAAGTATTTTCGATTGTAATCTTCTCAAAATCACTTAATAAATTCTGAATCAATTACTTTATTTTTGAGATATAAAAAAAAAAAGAAATTATTATAAATTACAGTTTATCCAAGCCTAATGATTTTAATTTAGATTCATTGGGTTTTCCAGTATTAGGATCCCAGTCACGATAATCATAAAATAAATTCTTCAATTGTTTAAAATTTGGCGTTTTACCTGCCGCACCACCATCATTAAATGGTCTTAACAATATATCAGGCAATCTATCATCCGTTGATGTTAAACCCATTTTAATATTGAACATTCTTTTCATATTGAGAATTCTTTCACCATATAATTTAACTTCTTTAATTCCAAATGTTAATCCAGTTGTATTTTCAATTAAAGCAGCGTTTTGGGATGGTGGGGGGTTAGCAAAAGAGCACATTATCATTGAACTATAGAGTGCGCGATAATCTTGATTTAAAGCACATACTTCAGCCATTTCTTTATTATCCAAGAATTTGTCAATATTTTGAATGCCAATTTCTTGAAATGGAAGACCCATTAAAACCATATAGGTGTCGCACGCATTGTGGGAGGGACCTCTTGGTCCAATTCCATATGCTATTGCCATTCCATAACAAGAACGAAGATCATGATATGTAACTTCTAATCCATTAACTGTAGCGATTTCATCTTGTGAGATATTAAATTTTTTTGCAATTGCATCTGAACCCTCAGCTAAAAGATCACCAATTCCTTGTCTATATACTATTTTATCTAATAATTCTTCAGCAACATCAATATTTCCCCATTCTGGTTTTAATCCGTCAAGATTTTCTACTTTAATATTACCAAGATCATAATGATAAAATAGACAAGCAATCACACTACTTGAACTAATAGTATCAATCCCATAATCAGTGCATTTTTTATTTAAATGAGCAATTGACTCTATATTATCATTCAAAAGCATTGATCCATATCCGGCAATCGTTTCATACTCGGGACCTTCACATTCCTCTGTTTGATATTTCCCTTCTTTAATAGCAATTTTCCTTCCACACCCAATAACACATGAATGACAAAATCTTTGACCCACTAACATCTTTTCAGCCATGGTTGATCCAGATATGTTAAATGCACCATCCCAATTTGATTGAGTCCAATATTTAATGGGCAATTCACCTGTTGCATTATACATATCTACACCACTGGATGTTCCTAAATCATTCATTAAAGTTGAAAAAAATGCATTTTTTACACTTTCTTTCGTAATATTTATTGCTTCTTTTAATTTATCAGGATTCGCTACATCAACTTTTATATTACTTCCTTTGACAATAATTGCTTTTAATTTCTTGGAACCCAGTATTGTACCCATTCCTGTTCTTCCAGCTGCTCTTTCTTCAGATATGATATTTGCAAATTTTACGAGATTTTCACCGGCTTGTCCTATACATGCAACATAGGCTTTTTTATCTCCCAAAATTTCTTTGAGTTTTTCAGTTGTTTCATATGTACCCTTTCCCCATAAAAAGTCTGCATCCTTAATTTCGACCTTATCGTCAATAATTTCAAGATAAACAGGCTTATCTGAGGCGCCTGCAATTATTAAGCCGTCATACCCCGCTTTTTTAACCTCAGCTCCAAAAAAGCTACCACAATTTGCTTCACCCCAAATTCCTGTATAAGGTGATTTCGCACAAACTACCCATCTTCCAGTATTAGGAGCAAATGTTCCCAAAAGAGGACCTGTCATTATCATCAAAATGCTTTCAGGTGAAAGTGCGTCTGTATCCTTTTCAACTAAATCATATAAATAACGACACGCATAGCCAGAACCTCCTAAAAAATTTTTCGCGATTTCTTCATTTAATGGTTCAGTAGTAATTTCTTTTGTTGTAAGATTAACCTTTAATAACTTACCTCTAAATCCTTTTATTTTAATACACCTTAATATTTATTTAAAAATCAATATCTTTACCTTCATAAGCATATCTATATAAATTTCGAAATGCTTCTCCATCCGCTGATCTAGGAGACATTACGGAACTACTTGACTGAAAACATAAACTTACAAGATGATCTAAGTTTTTATCAAAATCTTCTTTTGGAATATCTAACTCTTTTAAAGATTGAGGAAAATCAACCAATTTCTGTAATTCTTTAACTTTCTTGACAAGAACATTTGCAGCTTCTTTATCATTGGTATCCCATTTTGCATAATTCAATAATTTTGCGTTTTTTCCTAAGATTGCCGCTGTTTTATCATTTTCATCTGGATTATTTATACAATATTGCATGATATAAGGCAAGAAAAGTCCAACTGCTAAACCATGATGAGTATGAAATACTGCACCCCATGCATGACCCATGCTATGACCTAGATTGGCTTGAGAATTTCCAAATGCTAAGCCAGCCATCGTAGCTGCTTGATGCATTTTATCTCTTGCTTCCATATCATTTGGATTTTTATATGCTTTAGGGAGATATTCAAAAGCAAGTTCTAATGCTTTATAACTCATTGCGTCACTGAAATCATTACGCCATACAGAAAATAGACCTTCAAGTGAATGAGCAACAGCGTCAAAACCAGTTCCTGCAGTTAATTTTGGGGGCATTCCAACCGTAAATATTGGATCCACAATAGCAATATCGGGAGCTAATGCCTTATGAGCTTGTTCTAATTTTCTCCAATAGTTATCTTCAAAACGATTAATAATCACAGACCATGTAGTTTCTGCACCAGTTCCACTTGTTGTTGGGATTGCAACCATTTTTGTTTTTTGACCTAATTTAAATAACTCGTCATTAAATGGATGCAGATCATCAACAACCATGTTTTGAAATTCATATAATGCTCTGACAGCTTTTGCCGTATCCATTGGAGAACCACCTCCAAATCCTATTACGATGTCTGGTTTGTAAAAGATACAATGTTCTCTCGCTTTTAAAACGGTTTCTTCATGAGGATCTGATTCTACTTCGCTAAATACTTTAAATTCCTTTCCAAATTTAGTTAGCTTTTCAGTTAATATATCTAAATACCCTAGGTTGACAAGACCTTCATCAGTTACAATAAAACATTTATTTCCAGGAATCTTTTCTAAGAAATCAAGAGCATCTTCTCCGTAGACAATATTTGGACTGAAAAAATACCACATTTTTAATTTACCTCTTAATTTATTTTATTTAATTTTAAAACAAATAATATTTAATTATTTATGATAATTATGGATTAATAGATTTTATATTGTAATTAGAAAATTCTAAAAAATGCAGAAATTTAAGGTAAAAAAAAATGGAAGAATTTGAAAAAAAAAATTTATTTATAACATTTAGTGGAGTTATCAACGCAATAATAGAAGACAAAAGAAAAAATCCTAAAAATATTAAAGTACTTAATTCTTTTGAAGGAAACGTTAATTTGGGACTTCAAATAGAAGAAGAATACTACTTTTGGTTAAATTTAACAGCAAAAGATGGAGATTATAAATTAAATAGAGGTAGATTAGAAAATTTTGATTTAGAATTAATGGCAGATCCTGAAGATTTAATGTATTTTTCAAATGGGACTTACTCAACTGTGCATATGGTGACTAAAAAAAATAGATTTGGCAAACGGAAGCTAAAAGTTAAGAAAGGTGGCAGAAATCTTAGAAAATTATTAAAAATTTCAAAAATATTAGTTTTAGATAAAATCCCAGTAGAAAAGTAATTTTATTTTTCTTTTAGTATTAATTCTGTAAAAAAATTAGTAAAAGTAAATATTTAAGATTTTAAAAATTGTTGATGTTTAAAATAAAAACTCTCAATCGTTGTAATTATTCGATCATTTTTTAGTTCATACAAAATAACCTTAATTTCACTTTCTTCAATATATACTTTAATAATTACAAAGGATGGAGTTCTAGATGCTACGAAACTCCAAGCACCAGTAAAGCTCCCAGGATTAAGTAATAGAATACCATCTGAAGAAAGAAAAATTTCTGCAAAATGTGTATGTGCAAAAATTAGAAGGTTAACGTCATTTTCTTTAGCAGTTTTTAATAATTCATCTTTATCTCCACGTGGATGAATTTCTGCTCCATGTGTTATTCCTATATTTAAATAAGAGTTGTTTTTTAATCTAATAGAGAAAGAATCATATAAAGGAGCTTCAATATTTCCATAATAATAGTCCATATTGCCCTGAACTATCAAGAATTTTTCTTCGGCTAGATTTTTAAAATATCTTATAGTTTCTGGTGATTCAACTACATCTCCCGTAAATACTACAAAATCAAATAGTTTTTCTGTAGATAGATTATTTAGTTCTTTAATCAATAATGGATGTAAGCTCACGGCTCTTTTAGGAATGTGTGTATCTCCAATTACTAGGATATCAATCAAAAAAGTCTCACCAGCATTAATAGAAATTAGATATTTAAAAGGAAGAAGGAAAAATTTCTAAGATTTTTTCCTTTGATATTTTAATTCAGCTTGTGCAGCTGCGACACGTGCAATGGGAATTCTATAAGGTGAACAAGAAACATAATCTAACCCAATTTCGTGAGAGAATTCTATAGATGATGGTTCTCCACCATGTTCTCCACAAATTCCGCATTCTAAATCAGGATTTGCTATTTTTCCATCTTTTACTGCCATTTTTAAGAGTTTTCCTACACCTTCTCTATCTAAGACTTCAAATGGATTCTTTTTTAATATTCCTTTACTTAAGTAGACTGGAATAAATTTACCTTCTGCATCATCCCGAGAATAACCAAAAGTCATTTGAGTCATATCATTTGTGCCAAATGAAAAAAAATCAGCATGTTTTGCAATTTCTCCGGCAATTAATGCAGCTCGAGGTACTTCAATCATTGTTCCGAATTTATATTTAAGATCACATTCATTTTCTTTTAAAATTTTTTCAGCAACTTTTTGAAGCTGAGTTTTAACCTCAAGCAATTCCTCCACAACTCCTACTAAAGGAATCATAACTTCTGGTCTAACGTCGACTCCTTCTTTCTTTAATTGGCATGCCGCTTGAAATATTGCTTTAACTTGCATCTCATTAATTTCTGGCCAAGTAATTCCTAAACGACAACCTCTTAAACCCATCATTGGATTTACTTCAGAAATTGAACGAATTAAGGAAACCATTTTATTTCTTTCTGTAATTTCCTCATCTAATGGAGTGAGGTTGAGTAATTGACGTGTTAAATTATTTGTAATCTTAAGCGTCATATTTTCTAGTAGAATTTCATTTAAATCAGGAAGAAATTCATGTAATGGTGGATCAAGTAATCTTATCGTAACAGGTTTTCCTTCCATAACTTTAAAAATTTCATAGAAATCAGATCTTTGCATTGGAAGTAATTTATTTAATGCATCTTGTCTATCTTCTTGGTTTCTAGCTAAAATCATCTTTTGGACTACAGGTAATCTATCTTGTGCCATAAACATATGTTCTGTACGACAGAGACCAATTCCCTCCGCACCAAATTCTATAGCTTTTTGAGCGTCAGTAGGAGTATCTGCATTTGCTTTAACACCAAGAAATTTTATTTCATTTACCATTTCTAATAATTCTTTAAATTCTCCCCTAATCTCTGGTTCCACTAAAGGAACTTTTCCTGCTATCACTAATCCTTTTGTACCATCAATTGTAATCACTTCACCTTCTCTAATAACAACATCTCCAACAGTAAATTCTCGATTATCAACATCAATATGGATTTCAGAAGCACCTACAATGGCAGGTTTTCCCATTCCACGAGCCACAACAGCAGCATGAGATGTTTTACCACCAAATTGAGTTAAAACACCTTTTGACGCATAAAGACCATGAATATCCTCAGGTTTAGTTTGAGGTCTTACCAAAATAACATCTTTATCACTTTCATTTACTAATTTTTCTGCAGTATCTGCATCAAAAATTGCCAATCCGAATACAGCTCCAGGTGATGCAGCAATGCCATGTGCTAAGACCTGAAAATAAGAATTTTCATCAATACTTTTAAAGAGTAAATTTGATAAACCTTTTGGATCAATTCTTTCTATTGCTTCTTCTTTTGAAATCAATCCTTCTTTGAATAAATCAACTGCGATTTTTACAGCTGCAAGTGGTGTTCTTTTTCCATTTCTTGTTTGTAGAATGAATAAAATTTTATCTTCGATAGTAAATTCGATATCTTGCATATCTCTATAATGCTTTTCAAGATTCTCCATCGTTTTAATCAGATTTTTATATATCTCAGGAAATTCTTCTTTCATATTTTCTAATTTTTTTGGAGTTCTTATTCCTGCTACAACATCTTCTCCCTGTGCGTTAGTTAAATACTCTCCAAATTTAATTTTTTCACCATTTCCTGGATCTCTTGAAAATGCTACTCCAGTAGCTGAATTAAAACCTTTATTTCCAAAAACCATTGCTTGTACATTAACAGCAGTTCCATAATTCGGTATATCATTAATTCTTCTGTATGTAATTGCACGTTTATTATTCCAAGATTTAAATACTGCTTCTATTGCCAGAAACAACTGTTCTTTAGGGTTTTGAGGAAAATCTTTCTCAATTTCAGTTTTATAAAGTTGTTTATAATCATTTATAAGTTTTTGAAGATCAACTACAGTGATGTCAGTATCTTGTGCGTGTCTTCCTATTCTTCTTTTATAACCCTCTAAAATTCTCTCGAATTTATCAGCATGAATTCCCATAACAACATCTCCAAACATTTGTATAAATCTCCTGTATGAATCATATGCAAATCTCTGATTATCTGTAGTAGCTGCAAGACCTGCCACGGAAATATCATTTAATCCAAGATTTAATACAGTATCCATCATTCCCGGCATCGACATAGGTGCACCGCTCCTTATACTAAGTAATAAAGGATTTTTATTACTTCCAAAACTCTTTCCTGTTTGTTCTTCTAACAACTTGATATTTTTTAAAATATCATCTCGTAGAGCATCAATAATTTTTGGATTCTCAAAATATTCTAAACACGCTTCAGTTGAGATAGTGAAGCCTGGAGGTATATTTAATCCTAAGTTAGTCATTTCAGCAAGGTTTGCTCCTTTCCCTCCCAAAAGAAGCTTTAATTCTTTAGAACCTTCTTTAAAAGTATATATTTGTTTTTTATTATTAGAGGTCACCATTCTTAAAACAAATCCATAATTTAAATTGATATTTTCTCTTAATCATATAATTGTAATAAAACAAGCTTAATATTTTTTTTTAATCTATTATGAGACTAAAGAAAAAATCTAATTAAAGATTATATTACTTAATTTCTAATTCTATTTTTTTAACATTGTATTCAATATATGAAAGAAAGATTTTTTTAAATTAAAAAGACAAAACATTTTTTTGTATCTAACACTAAATATATTAATTAAAAAAAATTAGAGGAATAAGTAAAATGCCTTTATTTGGAACTAAAGAATGGGTTGAAAAATATGTTGAAGAATTAAATAATAACAAAGCCTATGAGGAGGCAGCTAGCTGGTGGGAAGGTGACTTCGTCTTCATAGCTGAACCTGCTGGAAACCTTGATCATGAAATAAAGTTATATGTGGATCTTTGGCACGGAAAATGTCGTAGTGGGAGGGTCTTAGAACCTGGAGAAGAGCAAGAAGCTGAATTTATATGGTCAGGTACATGGGAAAATTGGATATTACTTTTAACTAAAAAAGTTGATCCGATCCAAGGATTAATGGCTGGGAAATTTAAATTAGTAGGTAATATGGCAAAAATAATGCGTGCAACGAAAGCTGCACAAGAAATGGTAAATAGTGTTGTTGCTACAGATACACAACTCTATTAAAATTAAAAATTCTCTTATTTTAATATTTTTTTTATTTTAGTTGATTAAATGATATTTGAAATGAATTATTAGAAAATTTAAAAAAAATAGTTAAACCCCGATTCCAATTGTATTTCCTATTCCCGCAATAATTATTTTTGTACCTTTTTCTGTTCGTGTTCTGATGGCTTGCTTAATTCTCTCAATTATTTTGGGAACAGAACGGGTAATAGGTCGTTTCATTGTTGTTATTGCGTCTTCTAAGCTTTCTCTACAAATTACTGCATCAATAGGTATTTTCACTCCGGAAGTTGATTCTTCTATTTTAAATTTTTCAACTCCAATCCCACCAATTGCTGCGCCAACACCAATTGCAACTGAACCCGTTCGATCACCTTCTAATTTTAAACCTGCATCAATCATAATAATCCTTGATATCTCATTTTTATGCTTTTCTACTAATATTTTAATAGCTTCTCCGGGTTTTCCGACAGTTCCACCTGGGCCTTTAGCTCTTACTAAAAAAATTGTTCTATCCTCAAAATCTACTTGTTGATAGATTGTATCCTTAGCGATCTCAATAGCTTCAACATCATCTTTATTTGAAATATCTCGAATCATACTAGCTACAACTAATGGTCCCAGTGCATCCCCGATGGGACTACCTTCCTTAAATGCTCTAGTTGCATGTAAATAAGACTTGGCCATTGTCATAATTAATGATAATTGCATTTGAATCTGCATCAATAACAACATACTTTTACTTTTTTTTCCTAAGATCAAATAATGCCTAATAAGACGATAAATAAAATCCAAAGCCATTGATGCCTCTAAGAGATTCTCAAGATTACTAGCGGTCACAGAGTCGGCGCTAGGGGCTAAGTTCTTGATTTCTTCTTTGAATCGGTCATCTCTAACATTTATTAAATGGTCCAATTTTGGTATAATTCCAGCTGGATCCAAATTAGTCGGTGAGATCGTTACAAACGTCATAATATCTTCAATTTTTACTTTTAAATCTTGTGAAGATAAATTCTTGTCTTTAAATTCTTGCATCTTTTTCATAACAAGACTCTTTCCCTCATTATTCCACGTTTTTAGTTCTCCTAAAGCTACTTCAATTTCCTTTGAAGCACGCCACCCCTGAATTTTGGTTCCATAAAACATAAAAACAATGAAGATAACATAAAAGAAAATACTTAATAGTAGTGAAATCGGATCAGTTCCTTGAGTTTGACCAAACTGGTAAATCATAATAAATCAGACTTTATTTTTTCTCTTAAGAATTATATTTTTAAAAAAAATCAAAAATAAAAACTTTGATATTTCATTTAATTTAAGAAGAAATAATCTAAAGATTTATTTTTTTTCATTATTAATTATTATTTGTAGAGAAAATTTGGTTTTTTAATAAATTTATATAGAACATAAGTGGAACTCATTGATTGAAGAAGAAGATGAAGATTTTTTAAACAAGAAAAAAAGCAAAAAATCCATAATAAAGAGTATTTTAATATTTATTCTTATAATTATAGGAGTAATAATACTTGTCCTTGGAAATGTCTTTGGGGTGACTTATCTATTCTGGGTAGGTGTTTCTATAATGTGTATAGCATCTTTTTTTCTAAATGTAAAGAAAAGGCCCAAAGAACCGTTAACTCAAACTCTATGTGTACTTCGATGTGATCTTTGTGATTATACAAAAGTTCAAGATTATGAAGAAGGGGATTTCGTTTTTAAAGTAGCGGGAAAATGTTCAAAATGTGATGGTTCTATGAAAATTAATGATATTTACACAGTAAAAATAAAAAAAGAAAAATCTTAGTTTTGAAAAAGTATGTTTTCCAGAGTAGGTATGGGTGGATGTTTTGATCATTTACATGAAGGACATAAATATTTAATAGAAACCGCACTTAAGGTTTCCGAAAAGCTGGTAATTGGTTTAACTACCGAAAAAATGAATCAAAAGAAGCAATACAAAGAGATAATTCAAGATTATTCAATTAGAAAACAAAAAATTGAAAATTTTGTTCAATCGTTCACTGAATTAAGCCGGCTTGAAATTATAGAATTAAATGATTCTTATGGTCCTCCAATTGAAGATGAAAATTATGAAGCATTAGTATTTAGTTTAGAGACACTTCCCAATGCAATTAAAATAAATGAAATTAGAGAAGAAAAGGGTATGAATCCTCTAATATTTATAATCATATCACTACTAAAAGATAAAAATGGTAAAAAAATTAGTTCTACAAATATCAGAAAGAATCTTAAATAAAAGTAATTTTAAAAATTATATCTTATTTTAAATTTTAAATTAGCTAGATTTAAAATATTAAAAAAATTAATAGTGGAAAAAAATTACTCAGAAGGGTTATAATTTTTTAAGAATCAATATATTTGGAGAAGTTTTTAGTCTAGCCTCTTTATTCTTTATTTAGCCCAAGAGATATGCTTTGATAAGTTCTCTTGGGAGTTTTGAAATGAAAGTTTTTAGATAAAATTTTTTATAATGCAAAATTTTAACGTAAAGAGGTGATTTTATAATCTAATTTAAGTTTATGGCATTTTAGTTAAATATTTTAGAGATATTCACCAAAAGATTTAAATAAATCAAAGATTTAAAAAAAATATAGGAAAAAAAATAAATAAAATAAGGTTTTATAATTGGGAATTAAATTAAGACAAAATGTCTTAGAAATTTTAAAAACACTTCAAGAAAAAAATATAGAATGTGATGCATCAGAATTAGTAAAAGAACTTAAAATAGATTATATTATTCTAATGTCCGCCGTAAATGATTTAGATAAGGTTAAATTGGGAGGTTTTAAAGAGAAATCTATCGATTATCTATATTTAACTGATGAAGGACTTAATTATCTTAAAAATGGACTTCCAAGTAGACAACTAATAAATTACTTAGTTAAAAATAAAATTAAGGAAATATCTATAGAAGAATTAAAAGACAAATCGGAATTAAATGATAAATCTTTTTATAGAGCAATTCAAAATTTAAGACATAATAAATGGATTGCTACTAGCAAAGCAACAGGTGAAAATAAAGTGTATATAGTTGCAGATGATTTCCCAACTACAGAATTGGAAATTTTTCTTAAAACATTTGAAGAAAAACCTTTTAGTGATAAAAGTAAATTATCTAAGAAAGAGGTAGAATTGATTGAGACTTTGAATAAAAGAAATTTAATCCGTCGAGAAAAAAGGACTCAAAGATTAATTTTCTTAACTCCAGAAGGTAAAAAAATAGATGTGCGGAAAATTGAAATATTAAAAGAATTTAGTAAGATTACTTCGCAGTTGCTTACTTCAGGAGAATGGAAAAATATTGATTTAAAACCTTTCAATGTTTCGATTTCAGGTCCTAGAATTCATGCGGGAAAGATTCACCCGTTAATAAATATAATCAATGAAATTAGAGAAATTTTTCTTTCAATGGGATTTACCGAAATAAAAGGACCTATTGTTGAATCTGCTTTTTTCAATTTTGATGCATTATTTCAACCTCAAGATCATCCAGCAAGAGAAATGCAAGATACATTTTATCTTAATAACCCTAAACAATCTAAATTGCCTGAAAGAGAGCGAGTTGAGGCGGTAAAAGCAACACATGAAAACGGAGGAGATTGTGGTTCAATAGGATGGGGGTATGATTGGAGTTATGATATTGCAAAAAAAGTTGTCCTAAGAACACATACAACAGCAACAACTTGTAGAAGACTAGCTCAATTTTATCGAGAAAATGAAAAACCACCAGTAAAAGTATTTTCGATTGATAAGGTTTTCAGAAATGAAAGATTAGATCATTCTCATCTTGCTGAATTTATGCAAATTGAAGGGATTGTAATTGATGAGAACGTAACTCTATGTGATTTAAGAGGATTATTAACAGAGTTTTATCGAAAAATGGGTTTTCCTAAAATAATCACACGTCCTAGTTTCTTCCCTTATACTGAACCTAGTTTAGAAATTGCAGTATATTCTGAAAAATTGGGTGAATGGCTTGAAATGGGAGGTTCAGGTATATTCAGGCCAGAAGTCACTTATCCGTGGGGAATTAAAGATCCAACAAGAGTTTTGGCGTGGGGGTTAGGATTAGAAAGATTAGCGATGTTAAAATATAGGCGGGAAGATATTAGAGATCTATATAGAAATCCATTAAAATGGTTAAGAGAGGTATCCTATTAAAAGGAGGGATCAAAATGCCAACACTTGAATTGAAAGTAGAAAGATTGGAAAGATTACTAGGCAAAAAATTAAATATAAAAGATCTTGAGTATGATCTTCAATGGATTGGCTTAGATCTAGAATCCATAAATGAGAAAGAAAATAAAATAAAAGTGGAATATAGCCCAAATAGACCTGATTTTTCCAGTCCTGAAGGTATCGCCAGAACTTTAAAGGGATATTATGAATTAGAATTGGGAGCTCCAATATATAATGTTAGTCCGGGATCATTAGAAATCAATGTAGATCCAGTAGTTAATAAAGTTAGACCCTTTATAGTTGGGGGTGTCATTAGGAATATTGATTTAGATGAGGATGAAGTTGCAACTTTAATGAATATTCAAGAAGACTTGCATTGGGCTCTTGGTAGAGATAGGAAAAAAGTTGCAATAGGTGTGCATGATTTAGATAAAATTGTTCCGCCATACCTTTACACAGCAGTTAAACCGGATAGTTGTAAATTTCGTGCTTTACAACTGGAAAACTTTGAATTAACTCCAGCTGAAATTTTAGAGGAGCATCCAAAAGGAATCAAATATGCACATATCTTAGAAGGTAAAGAAGTATATCCAATTATATTCGATAAGAATAATGAAGTTATATCTTTTCCTCCAATAATTAATGGTATTCTTACAATGGTAACTGATGATACTAAAAATTTATTTATTGATATAACGGGAACTGATTTTAGAGCGATTAATTATACTCTAAACATTCTTTCTACAACGTTATCTGATATGGGCGCAAAAATAGAAAGTGTTAAAGTAAATTATAACGAAGATGGAAGGCAAATTATAACACCCGATTTAAAGTTAATAAAGTGGACAGTATCAAAAAAATACATTAATGATTATATTGGAGTTAATCTAAGTGAAACTGAAATGATTAAATGTTTTCAAAAAGTCCGATTCAACGCTAAACCTTCTGGAGAAAAGGGTAAGATTGATATCTGGGTTCCAGCATTCAGAGTGGATATTATGCATGAAGTAGATTTTGTAGAGGAGTGTGCTATAGGATATGGTTATTTTAATCTACCAACAACTATTCGAGAAGGTTGTATTGGAGAATTTCATCCATTTCAAGATTATTGCAATAAGATTAGAAAAATAATGATTGGGGCACAATATTTAGAAGTTGTTAATTTTATGCTTACAAATTCTGAAAGACATTATAATTTTATGAAAAGAGAATATAACTTAAAAGACCATATACAAATTTTAAATCCAAAATCTAAAGAACTTGATACTACTCGGACACATTTACTTCCTGTACTTATGGAAAATTTACTCTTTAATAGATCTGAGGAAAAACCAATTAAAATATTTGAAGTAGGAGAAATAATTGAACTTGATTTATCTACAGAAACTGGTGCAAGACAAGAACTACATCTGGCGGCTGCTTCATACCATGAGAACTCCAATTTCACAGAGATTAGGAGTTTATTAGATCATTTAACGATTTCACTAGGAATTAATGAAAAAATTAAGGTTATACCAACAAATAGTCCAATTTATATTGAAGGAAGAGTCGGAAAGATTTTGTTTAATGATGAATCCATTGGTATAATTGGGGAAATTAACCCAGAAGTTATTTTAAACTTCAATTTAGAATTTCCTGTTGCAGCTTTAGAAGTGAATATAAATAAATTTCCAGGAAAACAATTAATATAATATAAGGGAAGAATTATGGAAGATTTAAAAAAATTAAGAGCCTTAATTGACGAATTGGACGATAAAGTCGTTGAATTATTAGAAAAAAGGGCTGAAATTTCAAAATTAATCGGAGAAAAAAAGGAAAAATTAGGTAAAAATATTTATCAACCTGAAAGAGAAAAAACAGTAATTAAGAACGTTCAAAAAAAATCTTTCCTTTTAAGGAAAAATATTAAAGTAATTTGGAAAGAAATCATCAGTGCTTGTAAGGAAGTTCAAGGAAAAACAATAAAAGTAAGCTATTTAGGTCCAGAAGGAACTCATTCTCATAAAGCAGCTTTAAAATTTTTTCCTAAATCTGGAACTGAATTTATTGAAACTAATGCTATTGTCGGTATTTTTAAACAAATAGAAACTGAAAAAGTGGATTATGGAGTCCTTCCAATTGAAAATAGTCTTCAAGGGACTGTAAGAGAAACTTTAGATTTGTTAATTGAAAAAAATTTAAAGATTTATAGTGAATTCGAGATTAGAATAATTCAAAATTTAATAGGCTTTGAAGATACTCAAATAAATAAAATCAATGCTGTATATTCACACCCACAAGCAATATTTCAAACTAAAAATTGGCTTAGAAGTAATATTCCTAATGCAGAAATCATTAAAACAAATTCTACAGCACAAGCTGTAAAAAAAATTACGAATTTAGGTGATAATAAAAATGTTGCAATTGGAAGCGATATCGCAGCAAATCTTAATAATTTAGAAATAGTTGCTAGTGGAATAGAAGATAATCCATCTAATTATACAAGATTTTTAGTCATCTCCAAGGAAGAAAGTAAGGAATTAGCAGATATCTATAAAACATCTATTATTTTTGTTACAAAACATGTTCCAGGGGCATTATATGGAGTTTTAAAAATATTTGCTGAAGAAAATATAAATCTATTGAAAATAGAATCGAGACCAAGACGGCAAGGACTCTGGGAATATATTTTTTTATTGGATTTTGAAGGTCATAAAAATGACAGAAAGATAAAATCAGTTCTTAATAAAATGAAAGATATCACTGTCTGGTATAAAATTTTAGGATCTTTTGTTCCAAAATCTTTTGAAAATAAATAAATAATTAATTATACACATAAATATACACTCAATCAAATTTTCTAATTAATTGATACCTTACTACCTTTTATACACTTGTTAATATGTAAAGAATTATAAGATTAGGGTTATTTATAAGAAATAATTGAACATTTCTGGTAATGTTAAATGTCACTATTTGATAAACGAATTGATGGAAGAAAAAATGATGACCTACGTAAAATACAAATAGAGCGTAATTACCTAATGTATCCAGAAGGATCGGTTTTGATCTCCCAAGGAAATACTAAAGTAGTCATAACTGCTTCGATTGATGAATCTGTTCCAAGATTTTTACAAGATTCAGGTTCTGGCTGGATAACCGCTGAGTATAATATGCTTCCGAGAGCAACACAAATCAGAAATAATCGAGAAAGTAGAAGAGGATTTTTAAAAGGGAGAACTATTGAAATCCAAAGAATAATAGGAAGAAGTATAAGAGCGGCTTTTAATTTAAGACAATTAGGAGAAAGAACAATAAAAGTGGATTGTGATGTAATCCAAGCAGATGGAGGGACAAGATGTGCATCTATAACCGGAGGATTTGTTGCAGTGTTTGATGCAATAAGATATTTATATAACGAAGGTCTAATTCAGAAATTTCCCGATTATATAATTACTGCTGCTATATCTGTAGGAATGAGAAATGGAAATCCAATCTTAGATCTAAATTACGAAGAAGATTCAAGAGTAGATGTAGATATGAATATTATAATGAATGAACAAGAAAAGTTTATTGAGGTTCAAGGAACAGCAGAAAAAAATCCATTTGATCATCAACAATTACTAGATCTTTTAAATCTAGGGAAAAAGGGGATAAAGGAAATAATCGAACTCCTACGAAAAGCTTTAAACTTAAAATAAAAATTATTTTAAAATATTCTTTTCCTTTTTATTATATTAAATAAGAATTTATTTGTGAAAAAAACTGGAAAATATACTTAATCTAAAAATAGTTCAAGATTTTTTAGAAAATGCAGAGAATCCGAATATTTTAATAAAAGATTTGGGAGTAAATGAATTAAAATTGCTTTTCAATCAATTTCCTAATTTATTTCCTGTCTTATTTCAACAAAATATTATCGAAAATGAAAATAAACTGCAAGACGTATCAATTGTAAAAGTGATTACATTAATTAAAAATAAAAAAGATACGTTAAGTTTAAGCAAAATTAGTAAATTAAAAATCTATTATGATGAATTTAATAGTAGAATACTCAAAATCCTCAACTTATAGTTTAATAATTATACATTATTTTCCATAACTCCATAATTAATCTGTTTCTATCTAATTTTTAAATAATTTTCTCTTTATATTATTTATAAATAATTAGTAATTGTTAAAAGATAAAGTAAAAATAGTGAGAAAAATTAAAGGAGTAATATTAGCTGGAGGTACTGGTTCTCGACTAGCTCCATTGACAAAAGTTACCAATAAACATTTATTAGCGGTTTATAATGAACCTATGATATATAAGGTAATAAAAACTTTAACAAATTCAGGGATAAATGATATTGTAATCGTTTTAGGTGGAGAAAGTGTTGGAGATTTTATTAGATTACTTGGTGATGGAAAAGAATTTAGCGCAAAGTTTAGTTATGTATATCAAGAAGGTGCTGGTGGGATTGCAGAGGCATTGAACTTAACAAAACACATAGTAAAAGGTCACAGAATCGCTGTTATATTAGGTGATAATATTTTTGAAGATAATTTTAAAGAAGAAGTTCAAAAATTTGAAAAATTCAATGATTGGGAATGTATGCTATTTTTAAAGGAAGTACCTGATCCTGAACGCTTTGGAGTTGCAGAAATCGATGAAGATGGGAAAATTCTTAATATTGAAGAGAAACCCAAAGAGCCAAAATCAAACTTATGTGTTACCGGGTTATATTTTTATGATGAGAAAATTTTTGGTATTATTGAAAATGTGATTAAGGAGATTGGGTATTCAGCAAGGGGAGAATTAGAAATAACTGATGTTAATAATTATTATATAAAAAAGGGAAAAACAAAATCTAAAATTTTTAAAGGATTTTGGTCTGATGCAGGAACTTTTAAGACCTTATTGAAATGCAGCAATTTTATAAAAAATCAATTAAAAAAAGAATAAATTAAGTAATATTAAAAAGAAAGGGAAAATATTTATGGTCGATTTAATAGAAGGAGTAGAAGTAAAAAAGTTAAACGCTATTTTAGATGAAAGAGGCTATTTAATGGAATGTTTTAGGTCAGATTGGTCTATTTTTAAAAAATTTGGACAAGCCTATATTACGGTATCCTATCCGAATGTAGTTAAAGCGTGGCATTATCATAAAATTCAAACTGATTACTTTATTTGTATTAAAGGTAATGCAAAAGTTGTTTTATGTGATAACCGAAAAGATTCTTCTACATATAAGAAAATAAATGAATTTTTTATGGGGGAGAAAAATCCGATATTATTAACTATTCCCAATCATGTTTGGCATGGATTTAAAGCTATTGGGGGAAAAGAAACAGTAATTCTAAATTGTCCAACGGAACTTTACAATTATGATAATCCAGATGAATATAGACTACCATACGATACTAACGAAATAGATTATGATTGGGAAATTAAAATGGGTTAGAAATTTATTATTAGGAGTATGAAAAAATGGAATCTATTTTAATTACTGGGGGCATGGGATTTATCGGAAGCAATTTTGTTTATTATTTATTAAAAAATAAAAAAGAGTATAAAGTAATTAATGTAGATTATTTAACTTATGCAGGAAATCCCGAAAATTTGAGAGAATTTGAAGGATTTGATGAAAATTTATATAAATTTTATAAATATGATATTTGTGATTTTGATCATATCCTAGAAGTCGCAAAGAATGAAAATGTCGATTATATTATAAATTTTGCGGCAGAATCACATGTAGACAGATCTATTGACAATCCAGATATTTTCATAAAAACAAATATCCTAGGAACTCAATCTTTATTGAATGTAGCAAAAAAATTAAAAATTAAAAAATTTATCCAAATTTCGACCGATGAAGTCTATGGATCGTTAAATTTTAAAGACCTTGCCTTTACTGAAGACCTACTATTAAAGCCAAATAGCCCTTATTCTGCAAGTAAAGCATCGGCAGACTTAATCGTCCGCTCATATTTTAAAACTTTCAATTTGCCGGTTAATATCACCCGTTGTTCAAATAATTACGGTCCTTATCAATTTCCTGAAAAATTAATACCTTTAATGATCAAGAATGCGATGAATGATCAAGAATTACCAATCTATGGGACCGGACAAAATATTAGAGATTGGATTTTTGTAGAAGATCATTGTGAAGCAATATATTTAGTTTTAAAGCATGGAATTCTTGGAGAGATCTATAATATTGGCGGAAATTCTGAAATTTCAAATTTTAATTTAGTTAAAAAGCTATTATCTATTTTAAATAAACCAGAAACTCTAATAAAATTTGTAAAAGACCGACCTGGACATGATTTAAGATACGCTATTAATTTTAATAAAATTAAAAGTGAGTTATCTTGGGAACCAAAAACCAATATTGAAGATGGATTAAAATATACAGTGCAATGGTATTTACAAAATCAGGATTGGTTAGAACATATAATCAATGAAGAATATCTCAAATATTATGAAAAAATGTATAAGGAGCGTTAAGTATTTTATAAAAAATTGGTTTTAAGAAATCTTGCAAAAAGTTCTAATAATAGGAGCAAATGGGTTTTTAGGGAGTAAATTAATTTATTATATTCAAAAAGATAAGTATAAGCATAAATTTATTCCAATTGCTGCAGATATTCAAAACAATACAATACCAAAAGATATAATTTTTAAGAGAATTGATATAACAAATAAGGAAAATGTAATCAAGAATATTAAAGAAATAAAACCAAATACTGTTATTTTAACTGCAGCCTATACAAATGTTGATAAATGCGAAGATGAGAAGAAACTTGCTCATGATCTAAATATTCTTGGTCCTGAAAATGTAGCTTTAGGATGTAAAAAAATAAATTCAAAAATATTATTCCTCTCAACAGATTTTGTTTTTGATGGTAAAAAAGGAGATTATTCAGAAACTGATGAACCTAAACCATTAAGCTACTATGCAAAAACGAAATTTGAAGGAGAACAACGCATTATAAAAACAGGAATTGATTATATAATATGCAGAACTGCCGTTTTGTACGGTTGGTATCCATATAGGCAAAATTTCATAACTTGGATATTAAATAATCTAGAAAATGGTAATCAAATAAATATTATTACTGATCAAATAAATTCACCAACCTTAGCAAATAATTTGGCGGAAATTTTACTCCATTTAATAGATTATAATAAATCAGAGATTATTCATACTACTGGAGATTGTGCACTAAGTCGATATGAAATTGCAGTAAAATGTGCTGAAATTTTTAGTTTTTCACAAAAATTAATCCACCCAATTGATTTTTTTAAACAAAAAGCCATTAGACCAAAAAATGCTTCACTCAATATATCTAAGCTCAAAAAAATATTAGGAAATAAATTGAAAATCTTAAATTTAGATGAAGGTCTAAATTTTATGAAAGAGCATAAAAATTTATAGCCATTTCACATATATTTTTATTCCAGAAGTATGATTTTAATACATAATTTATGAATTTAAAGAAAATTTTTTGATTAATTATGGAAAAGCAGAGAATTTTAAAAGAAGCTCAAATTATCGCATCACAATTTTCTTTTTGGATGGTATCTGGAAATATTAGTCATTTATATGGAGCTGTATATGAAACCTCAAAACAAAAATTCATTATAGAGGTGAAATTTGATGAAACTTTTCCTCATGCCCCTCCTCAAATAATACCTCATCAAGAGATAAAAGATTTATTAGGAGATATAAATCTTGATAAAGTGAAAAATTGGACTCCTGATTCAAGAGTTGTTGATATAATAAAAGAATTAAAGGAAAAAATTCAAAGTGCTTTAAGTGGAACGGCAAAAATTGAAGAAGATTTAGGTCCTATGCAACCTCTTGTTGAAGAATCCCAGAAATCAGAAGATTTTATTACTCCAGATTATTCCAAATATCCTGCAGAAGAAATATCTCTTCAAAAAGACTCGTTCATTACTCCTGACTATTATGAAGAAGAAAAAACGAAGGAAGAATCTCTTCAACCCCCAAAACCAGAAATGCAATCTTTTATTGAAGAATCATTTGCTATGCCTTTAGAAGTCACTAAAGAATTAGGATTAATCCAAATGGAGTACCCAATTGATCAAAAAGAAAAAAATAAAGCAGATATCAATGTATATCTCACAATTACCTTAGAAAAAACATTTATCATCGAGATTAATTTCAAAAACTACCCTGAAAAACCCATCATTACATTTCCAGAAGAAGTAATGAATCATTTAGGAGAACCAAATAAAGAACTTGATTTGCTTAAAAAATGGAACTCAAAATCCCCTCCACATATTGTAGAGTTAATACGAGAAATCGAAAGTAAATTATTTTTTGTAAAAGATATTGAAGTTCAATTCAAAAAAATATCAGGAGAATATCAAGCTGAGCCAATAGAGGGAAATATTTCAAAGTTAAACGTTCATTTACTTACCTATGGATTTAAAGAATATGATTTAGAGATAGATATTGGCAAATATCCAAACCCACCCGTTTTGCAATATAGCCCAGAATTAAATAGTTTAATACAAATTTCTCCTTCTCATTTAGACTCAATCAAGAGTTGGATACCTAAACAATCGGAAGTAGTGGACATTTTAAGAGAAATATCTTGGCTGGTTGATAAAAATTCGAGAGTAAATTTTGAGATTAATTTATTAAAAGGTGGTATTGATGAGCTTCAATTTGACGCTTTCACAAATACGATTAATCTTAAAATGAAGGGTAAAATGAAAACCGAGAATATTATTTTTGAATTTCAAGCAATTTTACCCACAAATTATCCTATGAATCCTCCCGAACTTAAAGTATTAAATGAATTTGAAGATGAAACCCACGAGCCAATAAAAAAGAAACTTGAAGCATCTATTCAGCAATTTTTTAATGACTGGACGCCTTTTACATATCTGATTGATTTATTTAATGCAATATCTAAAAAGATTTTTGAAGTTTCGGTTATTTCGTGTGTAATTTGTCATCAGATTCAATGTCCAGACGGTGCATGTAAATTACCTATTGCGTCTGCTGATGGTAATCAATGTCGAACGGAATGTCCGTACTGTGAAAGATTATATCATAAACATTGTTGGGATCAAACAATTTCTTCATTTGGTAAATGTGGATTTTGTTTAAAAGCTCCACCTCCAAATATGATGCCGTAAGAATAAATTCACGCTATAAGAATTTGTTTCTTCAGAAAATTTTAAATTTTCTAATTCAAATCTAATTTTTTTTATAAGAATTGAATAAATTTTTTAATTTTATTCTCTTATAATAAACAATTAACATAAAGAAGTAGATAATTTTCATGGAAACGTTGGATAAAAAGTTAGATTTACTTAATTTAGAAGAAAGAATATTAGACTTTTGGAAAAAAGAAGAGATATATTCATTAATAAGAAAGAAAGAAGAAGGTAGAGAAGTTTGGAGATTTATTGATGGACCTCCCTATACTACCGGGTCAATTCATCTTGGAACCGCATGGAATAAAATTCTAAAAGATTATTTAATTCAATATAAACGAATGAAAGGGTTTAAGGTAACGGATACTCCCGGTTATGATACTCATGGATTACCAATTGAGGTTCAAATGGAAAAACAATTGGGAATTAAAAATAAACAAGAAATTTTCGAATATGGTGTGGATAAATTTATCAAAAATTGTAAGAAATTCGCTGAAGATAATCTTGTAATTATGAATGAACAATTCAAGCGATTAGGATGCTATTTTTGGGATTGGGATAATCCCTATATCACTTTTAAAAATAGTTATCTCGAAGGTATCTGGTGGACACTAAAGAAAGCGTGGGAAAATAACTTGCTTTATCGATTTTATAGACCCCAAAATTGTTGTCCGAGATGTGCAACTGCTTTAGCCAAACATGAATTCGATTATAAAAATATTAAGGATGTAAGTTTATTCTTAAAAATCAAGTCCGTTGATATGGAAAATACTTATTTTATTATTTGGACAACAACTCCTTGGACTTTGGTTGCTAATGAAGCAATTATGGCAAATCCATTTGCTGAATACGTAAAAGTTAAAATTGAAGATTTAAATGAATATTGGATTTTATCAAAAAGCTCTTCAACTTTTATTATAACTGGAGAATTGGGATACAAATTCAAGATTGTGGAAGAATATAAGGGTGAAGATCTTGAAGGGATGAAATATATCCATCCCCTTCTAGAAGAGGTCCCCTATCAAAAAGAATTAGCTAAGGAAAGTGATACGGTTCATTCGATTATTTTATCAGATGAGTATGTTTCTGCATCAGAAGGAGTAGGATTAGTACATTCTGCTCCAGGACATGGACCAGAAGATTTTGAAGTTGGTGTGGCTAATAATATACCAGTTTTTACACCTGTTGATATTAGAGGTATATATACAGAAGAAGCAGGAAAATTTGAAGGACAATTTGTTTTTGATGCCAATCAAGAAATTTTAGATTTATTGAAGGAGAAAGGAACACTTTTGACAACGAATGAAATAGAGCATGAATATGCACATTGCTGGCGATGCGATTCGAAATTAGTATATAGAGCAACAGATCAATGGTTTTTTAAAACTGAAGCTCTTATTTCTGAAATGTTAGAAAAAAATTCAGAAATTTACTGGGTTCCTGATTGGGCAGGAAATAGATGGTTTAAAAGTTGGTTAGATTCTTTAAAAGATTGGTGTATTTCAAGGCAAAGATTCTGGGGAATTCCTTTGAGCGTTTGGATTTGTGATAACGAAGATTGTAGTGATATTACTGTAATTGGTTCAGGAAAAGAATTGAAAGAAATTGCTGGAGAATGTCCTGAAGATTTACATCGTCCTTGGATCGATAAGGTTACCTGGAAATGTGAAAAATGTAAAGAAGGAATAAAAAAGAGAATACCTGATATTTTGGATGTTTGGTTAGATTCTGGCTCTGTAATGTGGGCAGCTCAAGAAATTTATGATGGAAAAAGCCATTATGACACATGGGTTTCAGCAAATTTTATTATAGAAGGAAAAGACCAGATTAGAGGATGGTTCAATAGTCTTTTATGTAGTGCAATGGTTTCATCTAAACGTAAAAATTATGATGCTTGTTATATGCACGGTTGGATATTAAGAGATAATCAAAAATTAAGTAAATCGCGTGGAACCTTTTTCGGACCTGAAGATCTCATTAATGGAACTCTAAAAGAAATAAAAAATAATAAAAAATATTCCGATATTAAGGGAATTGAAACTTTTCGCTTTTATTCAATTGGTGCGACCCAACCCGGTCGTGATTTAAATTTTAGCGTAAAAGAATATACAGATACTTATAAAGTCATTAACACTATATGGAACATCTATGTGTATGCAAATGAAAAATTTAATTTAGCCAAATTTGATCCTTCAAAAGTGGAAATCAATATAGAAAGATTAAACAAATTAGATAAATGGCTATTATCAAGAGTAAATTCCACAATTAAAAATGTTTCAGAACTATCCGATATGTATAAACTTCCGTGGATTACACAGCAACTGAGAGATTTAATAGTAAATGATATTAGTCGGTGGTACATAATGTTAAACCGGGAGAAAATTGAATTATATTCCAAGGAGCCAAACAAATTTCAAATTATGGCTCTGTTATTCATTGTGTTATTCAAAGTTCTCTTATTATTAGCTCCTATAAATCCAATGTTGAGTGAAGAAATTTACCTAAAAATGTTTAAGCCGTATTTAAAATCTATACATCTCGAAGAAACAAAAAGTATTCACTTGCAAGATTGGCCAAAAGTTAATGAAGAGTATATTGATCTCAAATTAGAGGAGGAAATGCAATTTACAAGGGAGTTAATAGAATTTATTCGATCTCTAAAAAATGAAAATAAAATCCGATTGCGATGGCCAAATAAGAGAATAATTATAGAACCCAAGGAAGATATGCCAGAGATTTTATTTCCAGAAATTATAAAGCAGATGGGGAACGTTAAAAAATTAGAAATTGTAAAATCAATTGAATTTACAAATGATTTATTAAAAGCCGAATCAAAATATTGCAATATCTACTTAGATATCAGCATCGACGAAGAACTTATTGCTGAAAGAGTTGAAAGTGATTTACTCAGAAATATTCAATTCACACGGAAACAAAACAAGTTTCAAGTTGGAGAACAAATCAAATTGGATATTGGAACAAGGAATAAATTTTTAGCTGATTACTTGGGACAAAATAAAAATAATATTGCACAAAAAGTTACTGCAAAAGAAATTGAAATAATAAATAGTATTTTTGAACAAAAAAATGATTATATCTATGGAAAAATAGCTTTATGTCCAAATAATAAATGTTTTGCATCATTAAAATCAAGATTTTTAGGTAAAATACAGAAAAATAAAGATTTGAAATGTTCATATTGCAATCAAGTAATAAAATCTGAAGAAATAATCAATATCACTTTTCAATTTAAAAAAGTATAATAAAAGATTAAGCTCAATGATTATAAAGAATGAATTTTCGATTTAGAAAAATATAATCTCTATTAATAAAATACTAATAAATTTTTAATGTGATTCGATGTCTAAAAATTCCCGGTGTTCTTTGAAATAATCTATCCCATCCTTCATAATCGTTGTAATAGGATATATAGGAGCCCATCCAACCTCATTTTTAATTTTTTCATTACTACCTATGAGAATAGGAACATCACTAGGTCTTAATCGATCAGGATCTATTAATACCGGAACATCCACATTATTAAGTTTTTTACAAATTTCTATATAATCTGCTATACTAATTCCTTTACCTGAACAAACATTATATGGTTCACCTTTTTTCCCCTTTTCACATACTAAAATATATGCTCGTATTGTATCAAAAACATGAGTAAAATCTCTAATTGCATTTGGGTTACCAATAATAATATTATTTTTTTTCCCTTCTAGGGCTCTAATAATTTGTCTATGAATTACACTAGTTACAAATTGTAACCCACGCCTTGGACCTTCATGATTAAACCCTCGAGTAATAAAACTGGGAAGTCCATAAGCTTTATAATATAAATTTGCAGTATGTTCAGTTACGACCTTAGTTATCCCATATATACTACGGGGGCGAAATGGATTTTTTTTTAAGTTTTCAACAACGGGAATTTCATCAGCATTTACTAATCCATATTGTTCACTACTACATGCTACCTGTATGCTTTCCAAATCTGAATCATATACTCTCGCAGCTTCAAAGATATTTACTGTACTTACCGTATTATTATACATAACTCGAGTTGGTTCTCTGAAACTAGTAGGAACAAAACTTTCTGCAGCTAAATGAAAAATATGCTGGGGTTGAATATCCTTAAAAATAGAAAGAGTTCTTTCTAAGCTTGTTAAATCTATTTCCTGAAAAGATATCTTGTCTCTTATTTGTTCAATATTTTCATACTTTGGTACTGCATGTCTTCTTACGCTTCCATATACTTTTGCTCCTAAATTCAGCAAATATTCAGCTAAATGACTTCCTGCAAATCCAGCAAGACCAGTAATTAAAATTCTTTTATCTTTCCAATAATTTTCGCTCGGATTTTCTGATTTTACAACTTCAAACTCATTAAGATAAGCGTCTAAGTTATTTACATTAATTATGAATCCTTGCGATTCTAATTTATCAATATATTCATTTTTTTCTAAAACTTTTCCAATTGGAATATTTTCTTTACTCATAATGTTTAATCCCTCAATCAAATGTTACTTTTAATTTTATATTGAGTTATACTTAATTATAAATGATGTCGAATTAGATTTGTTGTTTTTTTTTCATTTAAAATTTATATTTCTTTAAAATAATACTCTATTTAATATTTTTTCTATAATTATTCTTAATAACAAATGTAAAAGACACAAAATATTTTATTTAGAATAATACAAATTCTTATTCATAGGTTAAAAATTAATCTATATTTTGTTTTATCGATTAACGAGTAGAAAATTAATGAAAATAATTTACTCCAGAGCTCCAGTAAGAGTCTGTGATATTGGTGGATGGACAGATACTTGGTTTTATAATCATGGTGCCGTTTTTAATTTCTGCGTTGATCTTTATAGTTATATAAGATTAGTTGAAAATAATACTAATTCCATTAATATCATATCAGAGAATCTTGATCTTAATGAAAAAATTAGAGATTACCGAAAAATCGAGTACAATGGCACTTTAGATTTATTAAAAGCAGCCATAAAACGTATGGAAATAAATTCAGGATTAGATGTTTACGCTCGATCAGATGCCCCGCCAGGTTGTGGAACAGGAACAAGTGCAAGTATTGCAGTTGCTCTAATTGGTGCATTATCAAAATATTCTGATCAATACATGAATCCTTATCAAATAGCAGAACTAGCACATAAACTTGAGACAGAAGAACTTGATTTAGAAAGTGGTGTTCAAGACCAATACGCAGCTGCATTTGGAGGCTTTAATTTTATGGAAATTAATTATCCTAATGTGAAAATATCAAACATTGAAGTTAACAAAAAAAGAATATTTGAATTAGAGAGCCAAATGATTCTTGTTTATTTTGGTTCAAGAAGTTCTAGCGAAATGCATTTACAGGTAATAGAAAATTATAAAGAAGGAAAAGAATCAACAATTAATGCATTTGAAGTTTTAAAAAAGTCTGCAAATGAAATGATTAAAGCAATAAATTCAGAGGATATACATGAGATTGGAGATATTATAAATCAAAATTGGAAGGCTCAAAAAGCACTGCATCCTATGATGACTCCACTTATTATTCAAAAAACTGAAAAAATTGCGTTTCAAAAAGGTGCTATTTGTTTTAAATGCAATGGAGCTGGAGGAGGGGGGTCTGCAATTATTTTAGCTGAAAAGGGAAAGGAATTTGATTTAAAAAAAGCTTTAATTAAAGAGAATTTAATATTACTTCCCTGTAAATTAAATTTGAATGGATTGGAAGTATATTAAATGGTTATTGTTTTAGTTTTTCAATTTTTTTACCTTAATTAAAGATTGAAAAGATTTTTCATATTTTTTTTACAATTTTTTCCCATCTATATTCTTTACTTTTATATAATGCATTTTTTGATAATTCTTGGTATTTTTTTTTAGGTACAATATCGCTTCAATTAATTTGTTAAAATTACCAAAAGGAATGATATCCCAATGTTTTTTGATATTTCAAGCATTGCCTTAATATCTGATGTTATTATTGGTTTCCTTGCACTCATTCCTTCAAAAAGGATAATTCCAAAGGAATCACTAAGACTTGGTCTTACAATTAAATCAACAGCATTATATAATTGATATTTTTCTTCATTAGAAATATATTCAATATAAAGAATATTCTTAGAGTCTAGCAGTTTAAATCTATAAATAAATTCTTGCCAGTTATCCTAGGTTCTTCCAACAAAAATATAAATTATTGAGGGTAATTTAATAAAAGATTTAATTACTGTCTCAATACCATTAGTAATTTCACTAATTAATGTCCATATTGCAATGAAACAGTGAATAATAGAGATATTATCAATATTACATTTCAATTTAAAAAAATTTAAAATTATTTTCTATAAAAGTCCTTTATTTTTTAATTCGTCTAAAGCTATTTGGGATTTATCTTCTATTTTTCCACTTTGTGATTTTACCCACTGAATTAACTCGTCAATGCCTTCATCAAATGATATTCGGGGTTGATACCCCAATTTTTCCTTTATTTTTGAAATATCTGCATAACAATGTCTTATATCGCCCACTCTATATTTATTTGTGATAATTGGTTTTATCTCTGGATTTAATTTTTTAATTAAAGCATCAGCAACCGTTTTAATAGATATGGGAATTCCTGTTCCTACATTAAAAATTTCCCCTTTAGCTTGTGATTTTTCCATTGCCAATGTTAAAGCTTGACATACATCTTTTACATTCACAAAATCTCTTGTTTGCAATCCATCTTCAAAAATAATTGGGGCGTTTCCATTCAATAATTTGGAACAAAAGATTGCTAAAACACCAGTATAAGGATTAGATAATGATTGCCTTGATCCATATACCAGAAATAATCTAAGCGCAGTTACATCAATACCATATGTCTCTCCAATTAAAAAACTCATTTTTTCTTGGTCTCTTTTACTCATTGCATAAATCGATGTTGATCTTAAAGGATTTTCTTCATCTATTGGAACGGGTATTAATATCTTACCGCAAGTTTTACATTTTAGTTCCCAATTTCCATTTTCTAAATCTATTTTTTCCCTAAAATTTGGATATATATATTTACATGATTCGCAATTATATTTCCCTTCACCATAAATTGTATTTGAAGAAGCAATTACTAATTTCTTAATATTATGATCTCTATTAACTAAAATATCTAATAGATTTGCTGTTCCCATAATGTTATAATTTACAAACTTAGAAATTTGATACATAGATTGACCAACACCAACTGCAGCGGCTAAATGAAAGATAACATCTACATCTTTTATTACTGAGTAAAAAAGATCATAATCTAAAACATTTCCTTTAATAAACATAATATCCTCATTCAGATATTTGGGTGGATTGTCAGTTTTTCCATGTACTTGTTCTTCTATATTATCAAATACTACTATATCATGCCCTTTTTCTAGCAAGAAATCGACAAGATGTGAGCCTATGAAACCTGCCCCACCAGTTATTAAAATATTCCTTGACATAGTTATGAGAATATTGAATTTGATTTTTAAATATATTAATTATTATTTTTTAATTGAATTTAATTCAATAAATTTTTACATTGAGGTTTTATTTAAAAAAAAATTTGCGAATAATTTAAGATTCTATAAAATTGCATTTTTTTTAAAATTAGTTAATAATAGAAGAGATTAAATTAAAAAAAGTTAATTAATTATTTAATTTGGAATCCAAAAATAGTATATAGATTTTTTAGGTTTAATTTTTTATCTTAAATAAATTGTTTAAGGTATAAAAAAAAAATTTTAATTTAATATGATTAAAAGATTATTTGGTAAATTTATTATAAAAATTAAAAATTTTCCTGCAGGAAATTTCCTTTTTAATCAAATCATTTCAAAAAATAAATTTGTTAGAGTATTTACAAATATTTCCGCTGCACTAGTTATTAAAAAATTAATTTCTAGATGTAAAACTTTGGAGGATTATATCAATTTGGCATTTTCTTTTAAATACTATCTTATTGAAGGAATATCATGTATAGTCAATTTATTTCCTTCACAAAAAAGATTAGAATTGATTGAATTTATCAAATTAATAGCTAAGATTCGCCCTAAAATTATTCTTGAGATTGGTACTTCTAGAGGTGGAACATTATTTTTATTATCGAGATTTTCTAGTTCTGATGCTCTTATTATCAGTATAGATTTACCAGGAGGGAAATTTGGTTGTGGGTATCCCCGTTCGAAAATTCCGTTTTTAAAATTTTTGGCTTCAAATAATCAAAAAATTATTTTAATCAGAAAAGATTCCCATAAGATCTCCACCTTACAAAAAGTTAAAAAAATTTTAAAGAAAAAAAAAGTTGATCTTCTCTTTATTGATGGAGATCATACTTATAACGGAGTAAAAAAAGATTTTGAAATGTATTCCTCTTTAGTTAAAAGAAACGGAATAATTGCATTTCATGATATAGTTGATCATCCCTCAGAAATGAATGTTGGGGTGAATAAATTTTGGAAAGAAATTAAGGAAAATTATAAATATAAAGAATTTGTTGAAGATTGGAATCAAAAATGGGCGGGTATAGGAATTCTTTTTACAGATTAGAAAAACAATTAAAGTTTTAATTATTAAAATAATAAAATTATTAAATCTACTTAATCATATATCGGAATAAGATTATAAAATTACAAAAATTAAGTATATTTCAAATTAATAATACATCCGGATTATGATTGAGCAAATGAAAATAACAAAACTTAAATTCTCCTAAAAATAAATGAAGAAAAATGTGTAATGCAAATGGTATAATATTCGGAGTAAGGAATTTTAAGAAGGAAGAGATTAATGGAAAAAAAATAATTGAAGTTGGTTCTTATAATGTTGATGGAAGCCTTCGAGATATTTTTAAAGATTGGAATCCTGCTGAATATATTGGTGTGGATATTATTGATGGTCCTGGTGTTGATTTAATTTGTAGGGCTGAAAATCTTTTAGAAAAATTTGGTAAAGAAGTTTTTGACATAGTTATATCAACCGAACTGCTCGAACATGTAAGGAATTGGAGAAAAGCCATTTCAAATATAAAAAATATTTGTAGACCAAATGGAATTATATTAATTACAACAAGATCATATGGGTTTGGATATCATGGATATCCTTATGATTTTTGGCGATATGAATTAGATGATATGAAGAAAATTTTTTCTGATTGTGAGATACTTGCTTTAGAAAATGATAAATCAAAAAATTCACCTGGTGTTTTTATTAAAGTTAAAAAAACAACAAATTTTATTGAAACCGAGTTGTCTGGTATTAAGTTATATAGTATTGTTGTTAATAAAAAAACAAAAGAAATTAATGATAAAGAAATTCAAAAATTCATTTCAAAATATAAAAAAGAAATAATATTAAGATCTTCTTGGAAAAAAATTATTAAAAAAAAAATAATTGATATCATAATAACTGCTAAAGCACTTTACAAGAAATATATTAAATAAGATATATGATCAAATAAACTCCATTTTTAAACCTGAATGTAAATTCACTTTAAATAGTTGATAATTGGTATAATTTTTATAGATTAAAAAAAAAATATTTGTAATTGAAATTATTTTAATTGATAATAATGAATGAAATTAGGGCATTAATCTTAAAAGAAAATTAATAGGAAAATGATTATTTACTTCTTAGAATAACAATTAGCATATCAAATATAATCAAAAATAATATTAATATTAATTTGGTGCTTTCAATAATTAATATAAAATAAATTTTTTCAATTTGATTCCCTATGATTATTGGATATTTTAAAAGATTTAACACATTAATTAAAAGTATTCTTGCGAGAAATTCGCTTATTAAAGAATTTCTTTCAAAAAATAAATTTATTAGAAAACTAACTTTTTTTCTTGCTGGAAAAAATCTTAAGAGAATAAGTGCAAAATGTAAAACAGTAGAAGAATATATAAATCTTGCAATTTCATATAATTATTCTCTTTTTAAGGATTTATCATTTAGAGTTACTTTAAGTCTTCTTCAGAAAAAATTTGAAATTACAAAATTAATGAAAATAATAGCTAAAATTCAACCCAAAGTAATTTTTGAAATTGGAACTTTTCAAGGTGGAACTTTGTATTTATTATCAAAATTATCTAATCCTGATGCTGTAATAATTAGTATGGATCTACCAGCATATAAAGCTGGTCAAAGTTATTCACCTCTTAGAAAACCTTTTTATCAAACATTTGCATTAAAAAATCAAAAATTTTATTTAATTAGAAAGAATTCTCACAAACCCTCTACTTTAATTGTAATTGAAGAAATATTAAAAAATAACAAGGTTGATATTTTATTTATTGACGGGGATCATTCTTATGACGGTATAAAAAGAGATTTTGAGATGTACAGCCATCTAGTTAGTCCAGAAGGGATTATAATTTTTCATGATATTGTTCCCGGGGATAAAACTCGTTATTCTGGAGGTGTTCCGATTTTCTGGAAAGAAATCCGAGAAAACTATAAAACAATTGAATTTGTAAATGATTGGAATCAAAAAGGCTTTGGAATCGGAGTTCTCTTTAAAAATAATAAGAATTTTTAAAAAATTCATAAATCCTTTAGAAAAATTCAAAAACGTGATTTAATAGAATCAATACGAGAAAGAAATGGTAATAGATAATGAGAGAGTCTAGAACTTTTTAAAAATTCATAAAAAATTTTCAGTATAAAACCAATCCAAAATTTAGCTGATTTTGATAATTTTTTCATACTGATAACAAGAGCTAATCCTTCTAGAAAGAATTTAATTTCAGAAGGATTAGTAAGAGATCTCGAAATAAGGTAAAAAAGTCTGGAATATATAATATGTTTTTGTCTCTTTAGCAGTATTTTCCTAATGCTTTTCATTTCACTAGTTATTTCATAAACTAATTGAACTCTAAATTTTTCTTGGTATAATCGATGTATAGGATCACCATACATTTTTCCTTTATATAATGGTTGATTTGATCGTTCAAGTGTATTATATTTTCCAACATAGGCAAAAATTTTTGGTGTACATAATGTATCTCCAGCGATCAATGCTTGAGCTATAAGAACTTGTTGCATATATAGAAATCCAATATATTTTTTGGCTTTATCTATATTTAATGCATTTTTTTTTAATACTATACCGCAACCATGATAAAAATAAAGAAAAAGTTCTTTTAACGATTCATAACCGCGATTTAGGATTCTATCTCCAAATACAGCATAGATTTTATCATAACTGGGTATGTGATTACCAATTGTACCACATAATTGAGTTAAATTTTTATTTGATTTAATAGTCTTCAAAATCCAAGGAATTGTTTCAGTTTCAATATCATCATCATCATCCTGGATAAAAATGAAATCACCAGATGATCTTTTAACGCACATTAATAAATTAGCATCAGAACCAAGATTTTTCTTATTTCGATAGTATTTAATTCTGGGATCATTTATTTTTTTTATAATATTTTGTGTTTCATCACTTATTGGGTTATCATCGCTTAAAATAATTTCAATTTCTTCGCTTTGGAATGAGTTAATTTGTCTTAAAAGGTAAAATAAGCTTTCTGGATGATTATATGTTGGTATACAAATGCTAAGTAGAACTTTTGACATAAATATGTGGAATTTTTTTAAATTATATTAAAGATGTTATTTTTATATTTCGAAGAATTTAGGATTATTTATAATAATATCTTAAATTACATCAATTCTAAATAATAAAATTAACTACTAATCAATATTTAAAGTGAATTTATCGAAAAATTTGTTAAAAGATCTTTATTATATAGAAATAAATTTAAAATTAAATTTAAGAATTCTATTAAAATGAACGAAGATAAGCAAATAGAAAGAAAGAATGATTTAATATCTGAAAAAATTATTGAAGGAAATATATTTAGTTTTATACAAACCTATGGTTCCTTTTTTATAGCTTTAATTTCATCGTTTTTTATTGCAAGAATATTATCAGCTGAAGAATGGGGATATCTTATATTAGGGATCTCAACTATTTCAACTCTTAGTTTAATAATTGCATTTTTTCCACCTGCATCTCAGGTAATGTTAAATCAATTAATTCCGCAATATCATTATAAAAATAAATTATTTAAACTTAGATCATTAATTTTTGGAATTCTATTCTTACAAATTATAATATCATTTATCTGTTTAACAATATTTCTCATATTGTTTTGGTTTTTAATTGAACAAAATATTTTTTCTCAAATATGCATTATTTTATCTCCCTTGTTCGTTCTAACCGTAATTCAAAATATAAGCGTTAGTACTTTAAGAGGATTTAAAAAATTTAAAGAGGCAACAATAATAATTTTATCTCAAATTATTTCACTTGTTATTTTTTATTTTATCGTCTTTATAAATCCTCCTGTTAATCCAGTTTTTGTAATATCATATTTTAATGTTTTTTCTTATGTTATATCTTCATTATTATCGTTAGCTTTTATAATTAAAATAATTCCGAAATTAAAAACAAAAGAAAAACGATTTCATCTAAAACAGATCTATAATATTTCAAAAAATTTTGGAATTTATTTACAATTATCCTCCACTTTTGTAGAACAATCAAATTTAGCAACTCAGTATTTTCTATTTACTTTTGGAATTCCTGATTATTTAACATATCATAAAATTACAAAAAATAGTGAGAATTTTTTACGACGATCCACAGGAATTGCAGCCACTCCTTATCAATCCATTTTTTCGGAATTAGTAGTTAAAGAACAATATAAGAAAATGATTGATATATACTATAAAATTGTAAAATATAACGGTTTAATCCAATGCATAATGTTCTCTATCATGTTCTATTTTATGGATCTATATATAATTGTAATTTATACGGAAACTTATCTTTCGATAATTCTTTTTATTCAAATATTTATGCTCCAAAGCTTTATAGGATTAATTATTAATAACCTGGATAATATGTTGATCGCTTTAAATAAACATAAAATGATTTTCAAAAGAGTTGTTATATATTTGATTTTTAAACTAATGTTTTTATTTTTTGGGATTTATTTTTTTGGATTTATTGGCTTTGTAATATGTGAAGTAATTAGCAATTATCTTTATGGAATAATTGGTTACTTAATTATAAAAATGAATACCTTTAAGTCTATGGAAATAAGGTTGAAATTTTTACCAGTTTTAAAATTATTTTTCTTATTTTTCATTAGTCTATCAATTTCTGTAATATTTTATTTTTTAATTTTAAATTTAATAGATTTTCAAAATATTATCGTTAATGAAATTGTTAGAAGGCTTATTCAAGACTCGATTGGAATAACTATTTTACTATCTATTTTCTATATTATATTATATTTTACAAAAACATTTACAAAGGAGGAAATAGACGAATTGCTTAATAGAGATATATTTTCAAGAAATTTTAAAGGTTTAAATAAAAAATTTTCTAAAGTTCTAATAAAATTTTTTCCATCAGAGAAGAAAAGTGGATAGTGAAATTAATTTCATAGATAAACAATACAAATTATCTTACTGTACGGTTTTTCTCATAAAAAATTCTGCTAACATAAAATCAAACTCATTATCAATATCAATACTTCTTTCAAATGGCATCATATAAGGGATAGTATATTTACAATAAAAGCTTCTATATTTGAATATATATTTGGGTTCAGAAACAAATATTGCTCCATTTGGTAAATATGCTTTTTCAAAATCTTGATTCCTCACTTTTAAATATTTTTCTCCAAAAAGAGGTTTTAAATATCCACCATCTATTTTTAAACTCCAATATGGTGTATGTTTCAATTCACAGACACTTACAACTGATTCACAATTATTATTTAAATATATCTCAATAGCGTTATCAATATCTTTTGTATTACGTAAAGGCGAGGTAGGCTGTAAGAGAACAATTATGTTTGGATCGTAATTTTCTTTTTTTAATGAATCTATAGCGTGAAAAACAGCTTCAATTGTTGGAGTCTCATCTTTTGCTAATTCTTTGGGTCTTATTATTACTTTAGATCCGAATTCTCTTGAAATGTCTGCAATTTCTTCATTATCGGTTGATACAATAACTTTATCAATATATTTCGATTTTTTTGCTGTTATAATTGAATATGAAATTAATGGTTTTCCACTTAATACTTTAATATTTTTTTCTGGAATCCTTTTTGATCCTCCACGAGCGGGAATTAACGCTAATATTTTTTGATCTACCATTATCTTGTTCTCAACTAAGTAAAATAGTATTTTATTTTTATTTTAAATTTTAAAAATAATCACACTTAATAATTTTAAGCATAACATCAAAAAATTTTTACCTATTTTTATCTAAATAAATTTTTAAATATTTTTAATTAATTTGAATACTATGAGTCAATTTAAAAAATTAGGTAAGAATGTTAAAATTTATGAAACGGCAAAAATAGTTAAACCTGAAGTTATTGAGATTGGAGATTTTTCTGAAATTGACGATTTTACTTTTATTTATGGGGGAAATGGTATAAAAATAGGAAGATATGTCCATATATCCCGTTTTGTGAGTATTATAGGAGGGGGAGAATTATATCTGGGAGATTATTCCGTGCTAGCAGATGGAGCAAGAATTCTTACCGGTTCAGACACCTATCATGGAGGATATCGGATGTCAACTGTTTTACCACTTGAACAAAGAAATGTGAAAGTCTCATTTGTAAGAATTGAAAAGGATGCTTTTGTAGGTACAAATGCAGTTGTCCATCCAGGTGTTAAAATTGGAGAAGGGGCAATAATTGGTAGTAATAGTTTAGTTTTAAATAATATTGAACCATGGACTATTAATGTGGGTAATCCCTGTAAAGTTATAGGAAAAAGGCCGAAGGTAAAATTTGAAGATATTTAAACCTTATAGGTTAATTTCTTTTTCAATAATTTTTCATCTATCTGTATTTCTTCTAATTTTTTTACAATTAATTCAGATGTTTTTCCCTCTCCATAAGGGTTCTTAACAGTTTCACAAATTGATTTAAACTTATCTGATAATCCCTTGATTACTCCATCTTTAATTTTTAAGTATTCTGGAGGAACATCAATCACATTTATTCCACTTTCTCTTCCTCTATTTCTATTGCCAATATTCACTACAGGTAATTTAAATATTGGAGACTCGATAAGACCACCACTAGAATTTCCAATTAATAAATCTACACTTTTTAACAAGCTTAAATAATCATTACGTTCTATATTTTTATGAATTCTAAATTTTTGGACATTACGATTTGATTCAATTTCCTTAATTATCAATTCGCTTCCCGGATCATTGTTTGGATAAATTATTATGGTTTGTAGATCAAGATCTTTTAAAACTTTAAGTATAATTTTCATTCGTTCGCCAGATAATTCCGCTTCAAATATGTATGGGTGTTGAACACAAAGAATGATTTTTTCTGAAATATCTAGATCAAATTTTTCACAAATATTTTCCTTTGATTGAAAATGCTCTTGAATGATCTGATCAATAGTAGGCGATCCCACCAGAACTATTCTCCATTCCTCTTCTCCCAATCTTTTAATTCTTTCTTTACTTTTTGGGGTTGCAGGAAAATGTATATGAGCAAATTTTGTAATTGCATGTCGAATTTGTTCATCAACTTGGCCATCAGGCACATGATCTCCCCCATGAATATGAGCAATAGGAATATTTAAGGTAGATGCAGCAATAACAGCTGCTAATGGTTCATATCTATCACCTAAAACTAATAATAAATCCGGATTTAACTCATTGAACGCTACTGTGAAATTTTTTATTGCTTTAGCAACTGCAATTCCTAAATTTTCTTTATTAAATTCAATTTCATCGTACATTGGGATAATTTTTCTTATTGGAATTCCATCTTTTTTTATTATATTAATAGTATTCCCAAATTTCTTCAATAAGTGCATGCCTGTTACCAATAGGGATAATTCTAACTTATCTGATGTGTTTATTTTCTCTATTATTAATTTCAGATAAGCATAATCGGACCTAGCTCCTGTGACTACACAAATATGTTTTTTTGGCAATTATTCAATATCCTCCCAAGATATAATTGAATTTTTTGGGATATTATTTTTAATTTTTTTGCCGATTATAGAATCTAAATATTTAGGAGGAATCCCGTAACCCGGTCTTTTTATATTGATATCTTCTATTTTTATGATATCTCCTTCTTTCAAATCTTTAGTACTAATGATACTTTTTTTTACAACTTTAGCGATTTCCTCCTCAATTTTTGATGGAAATTTTTCATAACTACCCAAGGCTTTTTCAAAGATTCTTATACTAATTACCCAATTAATTAATTCTTCAGGATTCAATGATGCTTTATGATCCGGTCCATCCATTTCTTTATCGATAGTAAAGTGTTTTTCTATAACCTTTACTCCTTTTGCTGCTGCCCCAATTGATGCTTCAATTCCTAAAGAGTGATCAGAAAAACCAATAATATTATCTGGAAATTCTTTTAAATATGTATCAATGACATTTAGGTTTAATTCTTCATATTTTGCAGGATAATTTGTTGTACATTGAAAGATTACAATATCGTTTATGCTATTTGATTTGATATAATTTACAGATTCTTTAACTTCTTCTAAAGTTGCCATTCCAGTTGATAAAAGAATTGGTCTTTTTTTTGAACATATTAATTTTAATAAGGGAAAATTATTCATATCACCTGAACCTATCTTATAGGCTGGTATATCTAATTCATATAATATTTCAACTGAATCATGATCAAATGGTGTTGATAAAAAAAGCAATCCTTTTTCTATGCAATAAATTTGAAGTATATGGAAATCTTCCTTTGTTAATTCATACTTTTTAAGCATTTCATAAAAATTTTCATCTGAGTTAGTGTTTCTTTTTTGGTATTGTGCTTTTGGTACTGATTTTAATATTAATTTTTCTGTTTTATATGTTTGAAATTTAATAGCATCTACTTTAGCCTTAGCTGCAATATCAATTAATTTTTTAGCTAATGATAATTCTCCATTATGATTTACTCCTGCTTCGGCAATTAGAAAAATAGGGTTATTTTCTCCTATAATTCTATTTTCAATTTTAATTGTTCTCATTAAAATATGCTGAAATATTCTTTATCGAATTTTATTGTTCATATTTTTTTAAGATATATTGTTTAATAAGATATATTTCTTTCTTTTTTGGTTTATCCAATTCTTTATTTTCATTTTATAAGATATCAAAGAGATTAAAAAGTAATGAATGTTAAATGAATTTAGATTTTATATTTTACTTGAATTTAAATAAAAACAATAATAAAAATTATTTAATTCGTTATTCATATTATAGTTAAACTAACTTATTATGGTGTAATTTATTGGATTTGTTAGATTTTTACGAGGATAAAGTAATTTTAGTAGCGGGTGGAACAGGAACAATAGGATCTGAAATTGTTACCCAACTTTTAAATTATAACCCTAAGACTATTAGAATTTTATCAAATACTGAAAACGAACTTTGGGAAACAAAATTAAAATTTATTGAAAATAAAGAAAAATTGCGATATTTATTGGGTGATATAAGGAATCTTGAGAGAGTTAAAAGAGCCATGGATTCTGTTGATTATGTTTTTAATGCAGCTGCAATAAAACATGTGCCAGTCAGCGAATATAATCCTATGGAAGCAATTAATGTGAATATTCATGGGTTAGACAATATTATAGAATCTGCTTTTTATTGGAATGTAAAAAAGCTCGTTTATATTTCTACTGATAAGGCAGTTAATCCAACCTCCGTCATGGGTGCAACTAAAATGTTGGGAGAACGCTTGTGTATTTCAAGAGAATTTGCAAAAGGATTTCATCCAACCATAATCTCATGTGTTCGATTTGGAAATGTATTAGGTTCGAGAGGATCAATTATACCTCTGATTAAAAAGCAAATTGAAAATGGAAATACCATTACATTAACTGATGAGAAAATGAAAAGATATTTTATATCAATCTCTCAAGCGGTTGATCTAGTTTTAAAATCCATGGTTCTATCTTATGGAGGTGAAATTTTTGTATTAAAAATGCCAATTATCGCTATTAAAGATTTATTAGAAGTTATGATTGAAGAATATGCACCTAAAATTGGTAAAGATCCTTCTTCGGTAAGAATTGAATTAATTGGGGCTCGTGAAGGAGAAAAAATAGATGAAGAATTGATATCTCCGATTGAATTTTCATCATGCTATGAAACAGATAAAATGTACATAATATATCCTATGTATGATTATGGTTATATTAACATAGTGGATTATATAAAGAAAATTGGAACTCCCATAAAAATAAATGAAAATTTTAGTTATAATACTGTAAATAAACCATCATTAAGTAAATTAGAAATTAAAAAACTCCTTATAGATTTAAATTTAATTTGATTTTGGTGAGATTACAAATAAAAAAAAATTATCCACTTTTTGATATCTATTGGGATGAAAAAGATATTGAAAAAGTTACAGATATTATAAAAAGAGGCTCATATTGGGCAGTTGGTCCAGAAATTCGTGAGTTTGAAGAGAAACTTGAAAAATATTTTAACATGAAATATGTCATAGCATTTAATTCTGGGACATCTGCTTTACATGCAGTTTTATTAGCATATAATATCACTTCAGGGGAAGTAATTGTTCCTTCCTTTTCTTTTGTATCTACAGCTAATTGTGTTGTTTTAACTGGAGCAACTCCTGTTTTTGCTGAAATTGAATCTGAAACACTGGGTTTGGATACAGAAAATGTTAAGAAAAAAATTACAAATAAAACAAAAGCAATAATTCCAATGCATTATGGGGGAAAAATTTGTAAAAATATTAAAAATTTAAGAGAAATAGCTGAAGATTACAATTTAATCCTTATAGAAGATAATGCAGAAAGTTTTGGTGCTATGCAAAATAACCAATTTGCAGGAACTATTGGTCATGCTGGAATGTTGAGTTTTTGTCAAAATAAAATCATATCCACTGGAGAAGGCGGTGCTATTTGTACAAATAATGCAGAAATCTACAATAAGCTTTTATTAATCAGATCTCATGGAAGAGTAGAACAACCTGGATTAAATTATTTTTCTAATATTAATATATCTGATTATATTGAAGTAGGATACAATTATAGAATGCCTACTATGTGTGCAGCATTAGGAATTTCTCAATTAGAAAAGATAGAAAAAATTATAGAAATTCGTAGGCAACGAGGTAAATATTATGATAATAAATTCTCAGAAATACCAGGAATCGAGGTTTTTCAAGAATTAAAAGGGCACAGAACCGTTTACCAGTTATATAGTATTTTATTGAAAGATCCACTAAAAAGAACTGAATTACAAAACTTTCTTTTAAAGAATGGAATATATACTAAAATTTATTTTGCGCCCATCCATTTAAAAACCTATTATAAGAAAAAGTTTGGATATAGTGAGGGAACTTTACCAAAAACGGAGGAAATATCCAAAAGAATTTTAACTCTACCTTTTTCATTACGATTTTCAAATCAAGATCAAGATTTTATAGTAAATATGATAAAAAGCAAATTGGATGAATCTTAACAAAAAATATATAAAAATTTTGTAAACTAAACATTTCTAAATCCTTAGAAAATAATCAATATATTTAAAAATTGAAATTTTTACATTAAATAAAAAAGTTTATTAATATCTTCAATAAAAATTGGAAAAATATAAAAATTTCTTCATATATTCATTATAATAAAATTAATTCTAATAGAGGTTTTAAAAATGAGATATTGTAAAAAGTGCGTTATACCAGATACTAGACCGGGAATATTTTTTAATGAGGATGGAATATGTCAAGCTTGTTTAGCCGAAGCTAAAAAAGATGAAATAGATTGGGATGCACGATTTAAGGAGCTCGAAGCACTTTGTGATAAATATAGAGGGTGTAATGGAGATTGGAATGATTGCATCATTGCTGTAAGTGGTGGAAAGGACAGTCATTACCAGGTATATGTAATGAAAGAATTAATGAATATGAATCCTCTATTAGTATCAGTAGAAGATAATTTTCCTATGACAAAAGCAGGAATGCATAATATTAAAAATATTTCTGAAGAATTTGGATGTAATATAATTAGTTTAAAGCCAAATATTAAAATTCAAAAGAAAATAATGCGTTATTGTTTTGAAAAATACGCAATGCCGACTTACTATATTGATGTCTTAATTTATTCTTATCCAATACATATGGCAATGAAATTAGGAATGCAACTTATTGTATACGGAGAAAACATTAATTTTGAGTATGGAGGAGTGCAAAGGGAAGATACCTATTCAGCAATCGAACAATTCTATAATGGTGTAGCATCAGGAATACCTCTTGAAGAATTTTTATTTGATGGAATTACAATGAAGGATTTAAATTTATTAGTTTATCCAACAATAGAAGAGATGAAAGCTGCGAAACTTGAACCAATATATTTAAGTTATTTTGATAGGTGGAGTGATGTAAAGCATTTTGAATTAGCTAAAAAGAAAGGTTTTAAAGATTTGTCAGGTGAATGGAGAAGGTCCCATATGATTGAAGATTGGGTTCAAATTGATAGTAGAGCTTATCTTGTCCATCCTTGGTTAAAATATCCAAAATTTGGTCATGCTACAGCCACAGATATGGCTGCTAGATTAGTTAAAAATGGAGATCTTACAAGAGAAGAAGCAATTAAATTAGTTAAAAAATATGATCATAATCTTGATCAGAAGTGTGTTGACGATTTCTGTGAATTTCTAGGTTATTCTCTATCTGAATTCTGGGAAATCGTAGATAAATTCTATAATAGAGAGTTATTTGAAAAAGATAAATATGGGCAATGGAAACTTAAAAATCCAATTTGGGAACAAAAATAACTCTTTTTATTATAGTTTTCTTTATTTTTTTTTACATTGGTTCTTAATCAATTTAGCTATTCTTTTCGTAGCTAATCCATCAGTTTTATAGTTATAATCTTCAATAAATTTTTTATAATTTATTTTTAGGGCATCAGGATTATTCAAAACCTTTTTTATCGTAGATGAAAGATCTTGACATTTGGATACTTCATAAGCAACATTGTATTCGATATATGGAACATCATATTTTCTTTTCCTAAATTTTATACAAATTAAAGGATTTCCAAATAATAATCCTTCTAATCCTGTAGTTGACCATGTCGTTATTTGACAATCGCAGGCTATCAATAAATGTTCAAGATTGTATTTTCTTACTACGGATACATTTTTAATTCCTAAGTTTTTTATCAACATATTTGAAATATATTCATAATGATCATTAGGGTGGAGTTTGATTATTAAATGGGAATTAGGTAACTCCTTTACGGATTTTAAAACACATTCATAAATTTTTTCAGTTTCCAATAAAGTTAAATGAAGGCTCGTAAATCTAATATTAAAATCTTGATTATTGGGTGTAAAAAGGATTAACTTTTTTTCTTTATTTATTCCAAAATATTGAAATACAGAATTTTTCATTTTTGCTTTTAAAACCTCATTTCGATTCATTATTATATATTTATCAAACCGTGGTGCTCCCGTTATAATAATTCTTTCTTCAGAAATACCATGATGGATAAACCACTCTTTAGCAGTTTTTCCCCATACTGCAATTTTATCGGCTGTCAAAGGTATAAATCCAATTGTATATATTTTTGAATCAATTTGATTTTGACTTCCCGCTAATCCATGCTGAATAACCAAGGTTGGAACATTTAATTTAGAGGCTACAGATACCAAGGTTTTTTGGAATTTCATAGTATCTACATTGAAAGTAATTAAATGAATATCATTTTTTTTTAGGAAACTATCAAATGCTAAAATGTTTTCTACTGCCCACCCAAAATTTAAAAGAATCTGCTCATAAATTTTCTTTTTAACGAAAGACCAAATAGATATTCCCTTGAAAATAAAAATTTCTTTAAATTTAGGAATTATTATTTTTTTTTTCCACTGATTTAAAGAATTTTTTATAAATAAATTTGATTGATCTCTTATTTTTTTAGTTTTATAATCTTCCAAATATGCATAAAGCCAAGGTTTTTTCCCTCGAAAAAATTTCATAATATTTTTTATAATTAATGCCAAGGTTCTGTTTCGATATAAATTAAATATCAAATTTTTTTTAGATACCTCATCAACTAAAGTTGGAAATGTATAACCCCCAACCATTAAAATTTTATTTAAATATATATTTTTTTTCGAGGATCTTAAGAGTTTTAATGATAAGATTGAATTTGAAAGAAATTTTAATAATTTTTTAATTGGTGTTAAAGATAGAAATATTGTTGAGTTTCTTATTATTAAATCAGTTATTTTTAATCTTGATCTATTGTGATTTACATAGATATTAGTTAATGAGATAAAATTTATCGAAATCTCTTTCAATGCACATACATGATTAAGAATATTATTAAACTCTTGTATAAAATAATCATTATCTTTGAATGTAACAATTTCATTTGGAGATTCTATTTCTATTATATTTAAAATCACTTGAAGGTTTCTAATGATTCTAGCAAAAAAGTATTTTAAATCCCATTGAAATAATCGTCCTAAAGAGATCTCTATGTATTTAAATAAATTTTCATGCCAATTTTCCGCCAAATCGAAGGCAGCATAGTCAATTTCATCTGCATTCTTATCAGAGATATATTCATCTATAGTTTTATATTGAATATTTTTGTTCTTTAGATAGATTATTAGATCTAAACTAAAAACAATTATTTGGGTTGATAAGTCTTCGCCCAAATCTTTTCTTGAAACATTATAAATCTTATATTGTCTTAGATTGTGAAAAAATATAATTTTTTTCATTTAATCTACTTAGGGTTTTGTCTTTTGTGTATCTAAAGTAAAATATATTTTTTTCTATTTTTTTTAATCAGTATGAGTTTTTGAATTTTCACAATATTTTCTCTATTCTAAAAATTTTGAATAAATAAAAAGAGATTAGCCCTTGATTCACTTTATTCAACAAAAATCAATTCTTTAATGAAAAAATTTATTATAGATTGGAGATTTTTAGTAATTAAAAGTTTGGGCTTTATTTAAAAAAATATATTAAATATTTGAAATGGTTTTTAGGAAATTAAAAAGCTTTTTATATAAAATCTTATATTTTAAACTACTTCGCGATTTTTCAGTTAGTATAACTAAATTTAACTATCTTGCATTTTTTAAGAATATCTTTAATCGAGATTTTAACTCAATAATTGAGGTCTTTATTCGATTATTAAATAAGACCAATCTATTAAAGTCTTTCTCAGATATTTTTAATTCTCCAATTAGTAAAAATGTTGTATGTTTTGGTTCTATGATGGGAAAGAAATTTATTGATAATCCAAAATATCTTTTTCTATATTTAAAATCAAATTCAAATTATTGTTGTTATTGGTTTACAAATTCTAAAGAATTATATAAAAATTTGAAAAATAAAGGAGATCAAGTGATATATAGCTTTTCTTTTAAAGCTATAAAGATTTTAAGATCGGCGGGGTATGTTATTACAGCTTGGGGATTAAATATTGATTTTCCTCCGATTTCATTTTCAAAAGAGACTATAATTATTCAAACTTGGCATGGACATCAATTCAAAAAAATCTTTGCAGATATTGGAAAACCTGTGAAAGACTTGGAAATTTATAAGAATTATTATCTAATTTCACCTTCTCAAAATATTAATAAATATTTGATTTCTGCTTTTAAAATAGATCCAAGTAAAATTATAATTACAGGTTTGCCAAGAAATGATATTTTATTTCAATCTAATGAAAAATTTAAAGAAGAATTAAAAAAAAAATATAATATTTCGAATAAGTTCAAAAGAATTATATTATATGCTCCCACTTTTAGAAAGCAACATTTAATAGCCAAATTTCCTTTAATAAAAGAAGATTTTAAAGATTTAACAAAATTTTTAATTGAGACAAATGCGTTATTAATTTGTAAATTTCATTTTATAGATAAAATAAAGTCATTTAAATCTTCAGAGAATATTATTATAATTGATAAATTTGTAGATACTCAAGAATTGATAATTATTTCCGATTTACTAATAACTGATTACTCAACTATTTATTTTGACTTTATTTTAATGCAAAAACCTGTCATATTATTTCCTTATGATTTAGAAGATTATATTAAATATCCCGGTTTATATTATAAACTTGAAGATATTGCTGTTGGGCCAATAGTAAAAAATGGAAAGGAATTAATCTCTTCCTTAAAAACTTTATCAAATTGGATACCAAAAGCCAAAATGAGAATTAATGAAGTTCGGAATAAATATTGGGATTATCATGACGGGAAATCTTGTGAAAGACTTTTTAATAAACTTAACTTAAAATTAAAGGAGAAGAATTAATAATTTAATAATAATATAATTTAGATTTATTATGAGTTTAAAGAATAGGATACCACCTGAAGAAAGAAGAAAAGCAATAAAAAAACTGCTTAATGAAAAAGGTTTTATAAGGGTTATAGAAGCTCACAATGGAATTAGTGCAATTATAGCCAACAATGTCACAGAAAGAATTGGAAATGAAATTTTTGAATTTGATGGATTATGGCTTAGTAGTTTGACTGATAGTGCAGCTAAGGGTTATCCTGATGCAGATATTGTTGGAATTGAGTCCAGATACGACACTATTAGACAAATCTTAACTAGTTCAAATAAACCATTAATTGTGGATGGTGATACTGGCGGAGACGCAACAAATTTTGAATATTTTGTAAGAGCATTAGAGGACATGGGTGTTTCAATGGTTATTATAGAAGATAAAAAATTCCCAAAAAGAAATAGTCTAGAACCTGGCTCAATACAAACTCAAGAAGATCCAGATCTATTCGTAATTAAAATTAAAAGAGGGAAAGAAGTTCAATTAACTTCAGATTTTATGATTGTAGCTAGAATCGAAAGTTTAATATCTGGTTTAGGATTAAAAGATGCACTTTTTAGAGCAAAGAAATATTTATTGGCTGGAGCAGATGGAATAATGATACATTCCAAAGATAATGATCCTAGTGATATTTTAGAATTTGCAAGGGAATATGAAAAAATACCGGATGATTTAGGGTTTAGAAAACCATTAGTATGTGTTCCAACAACTTATAACACAATAACTGAAGATAAATTGAGAGACCATGGTTTTAATATTGTGATATATGCTAATCATCTTTTAAGATCCGCACATAAAGCAATGAAAGAAACTGCATCAATTATTTTAAGGAATAAAAGAGGATTAGAAGCAGAATCTATGTGTAGTTCAATTAAAACAATTTTTAAAGATGTGGGCTTTTTAGAAGTGAAAGAAAAAGATCTGAAATATATAAAGGGAGCTGTTCAAGTAATTATTCCAGCTGCAGGAAAAGATCCTAATTTTGATATCCCAAAATCAATGATAAAATTGAAAGGTAAACCAATTCTTCAACGACAACTAGATGTATTAACAAATTGTGGAATTAATAATATTACACTTATTAGAGGATATAAAAAAGAATTTTTCAATGTCGAAGGGGTTAAATATGTTAATAATGATGAATTTGATAAATATTCTATATTATATTCGTTATTCAAAGCCGAGAAAGATATGGTGAATGGGTTTATTTACATTAATTCGGATATTTTATATAATGAACAAATTATAAACAATCTACTAAATTCAAAAGGAGATATTGTTCTGGTTCTTGATAACTCCTATACTTATCATAAACATGAAATTGATAAAAAACTTGATTTGGTTTTAACAAAAAATAAACCATTTAAAGAAAGAAGAAAACTATACCAAGAAGATAACGAAATAATAAGAATTGGCAAAAATATCAATGAAGAAATGGCAGATTATGAATTTGTAGGTATAGCATATTTTTCTGAATATGGTGTTGAGATTATCAGAAAAATTTATAATGACTGCAAATTGAATCATAAAGGATTATTTCATGAAGCTGATTCTTTTGAAAATGCCTCTTTTACAGATTTTATTCAAGAAGTAGTTGATAGGGGTTTTAGAGTAGATTTTTTAGAAGTATATAAAGGTTGGATTGAGATTCATACCAAAAAGGATATTGAGATTGCTGAGAGAATAATATGATTACATCTACTGAATTGTTTAAACTCTTTCAAAAATATGAATTTTCCTTCTTTACGGGCATACCAGATTCTACATTCAAGGACTGGATGAAATTTTTAATAGAAAATAATAATAAAGTATTAACAAATATTATTCCCTGTAATGAATGTGAAGCTATTGCAATATGTGCTGGATATTACTTAGCTACTGGAAAAATTGGGGTTACATATATGCAAAATTCAGGTTTTGGAAAAACAGTGAATCCTTTAACGTCACTTTGCAATCCAGAAATATATTCTATTCCTGTTTTATTAATGATTGGCTGGAGGGGTGAACCAGGAAAAATTGATGCACCTCAGCATAAAAAGATGGGTAGAATAATGAATTTATTATTAAAAGATTTAGAAATTCCGTTTTCAATATTAAATTATGATATTAATGAAATTGAAAAAGAAATAATAAAAGCAAAAGAGTATATGGAAAAAAATAAAGCTCCATATGCACTGATTATTAAAAAAGGAATTATTAAGGATAATAATTCGGATAAAAAAATACCAGCAATTTATGAATTAACAAGAGAACACGCTTTAGAATTAATTATTAATTTTTTTAATCAAAATGAGATATTCATAAGTGCTACGGGAAAAACTTCAAGAGAATTATATGAATATAGAGAGAAATTCAAGGAGATTTCTCAAAAAGATTTTCTAATGGTTGGTTCTATGGGCTGTGCTGCATCTATTGGTTTAAGTATAGCTCTTCAAAAAAAAGATCGAAAAGTAATTATTTTAGATGGCGATGGAGCACTCATTATGCAAATGGGAGTTCTAGCAACAATAGGTTATGAATCACCACCGAATTTAATCCATATAGTTATAGATAATGAATCTCATGAGTCAACAGGGGGACAACCAACGGTATCTAAGATTCTAAATATTAAAGAAATTGCACTTAATTGCAACTATAAATATGCTACTCTTATTTTATCAAAAAAGGATTTGGAAAATGAATTAATAAAAGTTAAAAATGTGGAAGGTCCCTCAATGGTAGTTGTGAAAGTAAACCAAGGATCTAGAAAAGATTTGGGAAGACCAAAAATTTCTCTTATCGAACTTAAAAATAATTTCATGAAATACTTAAATAAAAAATGATTGAATATATCGGTCTCAATTCTATCAGAAATTTAAAAGAAATTCTAGATAATAATGGTTTTAGAAATATTTTTTTAGTAACAGGAAAAGAATCATTTGAACTTTCAAATGCAAAAAAAATATTATTAGAAGATGTTCTCAAAAATTACAATATTTTTCAATTTGATGATTTTAGTTCTAACCCAAAAATTGAAGATATTGAAAAGGGACTAAAAATCCTTAATAATGGAGAATATGATGTTATTATAGCCATTGGTGGGGGATCTGTAATTGATATTGCAAAAAGTATCGCGATCTTTTCTAATAATCATGGAAAGATTGAAAAATATGTTAAGAAAAAAATTGAAATAAAAAAAAATGGAAAGCCAATTATATGTATCCCTACTACTGCAGGGTCTGGAAGTGAAGCAACCCATTTTTCGGTTGTATATATAGGAAAGGCTAAATACTCTTTAGCTCATCCAGAATACTTATTGCCCAATTATTCTATTGTAGATCCTCAATTTACTTTTAGTTTGCCTCCAAAAATTACAGCATCTACTGGTATGGATGCTTTATCTCAAGCAATTGAATCTTATTGGAATATAAATTCAACAAATGAATCAAAAAAATATGCAAAAAAAGCTATTGAACTAGTAATTAATAATTTAGTTGAAGCAGTTAACAAACCAAATAAGGAATCAAGAATAAATATGTTGATTGGTGCACATTATGCAGGTAAAGCAATAAATATTTCAAAAACTACAGCATGTCATGCAATATCATACCCCATTACATCATATTTTAATATACCGCATGGGCATGCTGTTGCATTAACATTGCCTTCAATGATTATTTATAATTCAAATGTAAGCGAATTTGATATTTTGGATTCACGTGGTATAAATTACGTTAATAAAATGATGAAACAATTGATAAAAATAATTGGAGCTTCTGATTTCTCAGAGGCAAAACAAAAAATAATCCAATTAATGTCTAATGTCGGATTGGAAATTAAATTAAGTAAATTGGGAATTAAAACTCAAGCTGATATTGAGTTAATAATAAAAAATGGATTTAATCCGGAACGAGTTAAAAATAATCCAAGAAAATTAACTAAATCAAATTTGAGGAAAATTTTAGAGGAACTTGTATGAAAGTAATTATTTTAAATGCAGGAGTTGGAAACCGCCTTCAGCCTCTAACGAATACAGTGCCAAAATGTCTTATCGAAATATCAAAAAAGGTAACAATTCTTGATTATCAATTAGAAAATATCCTAAAATGTGATTTAAATGATATTATTATTCTTACGGGTCCTTTTGAAGAAAAAATAAAAGAACATATTAAAACTCATTACCCTAATTTAAAAATTCAATATATCCATAATCCAAAATTTAAAAATACAAACTACATATACTCATTGTATTTAACTAATGGAAAAATTAATGATGATATTATATTACTTCATGGAGATTTAATTTTTTCTAATTTGCTTTTAAAAAATATTATTCAATCAGGATTTTCTAATTGTGTATTAGTAAATAAAGATATACCACCACCCAAAAAAGATTTTAAAGCCCAAATTATTGATGAAAAAATCGAAAAAATTGGTGTAGATGTTTTTGGGACAAATAGTGCATTTTTAGCTCCTTTATATAAATTATCCAAAGAATTTTTTTTAATTTGGTTAGAACAAATTAAAATATTTATTCAAAATAATCTAGTTAATTGTTATGCCGAAGATGCATTAAATGAGATTTTAGATAAGGTTGTTTTAAAACCCTTTTTTTTTAAAAAGTTAATATGTATGGAAATTGATGATTTTCAAGATTTGAATTATATTAGAAACTTTTTCAAACAATAGATGTGTAATATAGATAACTATATATTAAATTTCTATAACTATTGGAATATGTAATTTTTAAAAATAGAGATAAAAAGCTTAACCTATAGGGTAAAAAGTTGATTAATTACTAAAAAACTTTAAACATAAAAAGAGAATTATATAATTAATGCGTGTTTTAATTATTGGTGGGGGTTTAGCAGGATTATTTAATGGTTATTCTCTATCCCAAAAAAAAAATGATATTGTCATTTTAGAGAAAACTGCGTTGTTAGGCGGAGAACTCCGTACAATAAGTTATGATCTTAATGGAGAAACTTATTTTTTTGATTTGGGACCACACATTCCTCCTAAGAATCATGATATATGGAATAAATTGTGTAAAAAAGTTGATACAATTTATGTCCCTCTTCCAATAACATCTTGTTTGAAGCTGAAGAAAGTAGATTTAATACATCCTCTCGGAGTGAATAATATTCATTTCCCTGAAATACTATATTTATTGAAATTTGGTCCATCTTTTCTACGCTCAGCATTACATAAGAAAAAAGAAGAAAATCTTGAAGATTCATTAATCAATTTATGGGGTGGAGCATTCTATAAAGCATATTTAAAGGATTATATTTCAAACTTTTGGAAAGCTCATCCTAAAAATATTTCAAAGAGTTATAAAGCTCGATTTGCTCCACCAAAAATTAAAACTGTTATCCAATCCTTTCGTAAGAGCCTATCTCAACCTAATACCAGATTATCCAATTCTCCCGAGAAATTTTTCTCAAATATGAAATCTGAAATTAATGATATTAAAAATCATTTTTTAAAGAAATTTTATCCTTATCCTAAATACGGAATTGAAGGCGTTTTAGACCCCTTAATAAATGAAATGAATAAAAATGGAGTTCAGATTAAAAAAAATTCAATAATAGAAAAGCTTACTTTTCAAGATAATTCTATATTCGTTGAAATTAAAGATTCGAATAAGCACTATAAAGATAAATTCGATAAGTTAATCTGGACCGCCCCAATCTCAGACCTCATACACCTCCTAAAATTACCTCGATATGATATATTTACCTATAGACATTTACTTACAATAAATTGCGCAGTCTTTAAGGAAGATATATTAGGAGAAAAAGTTCATACTTCATATATTATGATTCCTAATATAATATTTCATAGAGTTTATGAGCCAAATAAACTAAGTCCTTTTATGTCTCCTAAGTCAACGACTTCTGTATGTATTGAAATCACACTAGAAAAAAAACCTCAGAATTTTCAATTATTAATTAAGACATGCTTAAAACAATTTCAACAAATTTTTTCTTTACAAGAATCTCAAATAAAATATCTCGGATTTTACTTTGTTGAGAATGCTTACCCTTTATTATTTATCAATTTTCAAAATTATTATAATAAATTTCTAATGATCCTATATAAAAAATCTAAAAATATATCATTAATAGGAAGACTCGGACAATTTTTTCCTTATACTATAGATGAGATATTGAACTCTGTTTTAAGTTCCCAATAATCACAAAAAATTATTGCCCTAAAATATATATCATTTTTTCTAAAAAAAATCTTTCTTAATCAAATATTTTCAAATTATCTTTAAAAATAAATCTTCAATAGATGTTTCCCGTTCTTTTACCTTTAGAATTGTATATTTTCTTAAAATTGAAAATAAATCTTTATAATATTCTCTCTCTTTAAGGGAGATTATAAAACCGAAATCAGTTTCAATGATTTCATTTATAAATTCTTGTTGAGTTAATTCATATTTTAATTGTCCATTATTTTCATTTAGTTCTAGCTCTACTTTAATCTCCGATTGCATTAATTTTTTAAGTTCATTCTTATTTCCAATTTTTACGATTTTACCCTTATTTATAAAAGCAATACGATTACATAATTTTTCTACTACATTCATATTGTGGCTCGTTAAAAAGACTGTTCTGTTTAAATTTTTTAATTTATTGATAATAAAAGTTGTTGATTTCACATCTAAGCCTAATGTAGGCTCATCTAAAAATAAAATTTTTGGATCTAATAACAATGTTCTACAAAGCGCAAGTTTCATTTTCATACCGCTTGAAAAATGTTCGACATACTGATTGAGCCAATTATTTAATCCAAATTCATCTGCCATTTTATGTATTTTATCTTTATAATTTGGAATATGATATATCTGACAAAAAAATTTTAAATTATCATAACCTGTTATTCTGTAATATAACATATCACTTTCAAGCATAAGACCTACTTTATTTTTAACGTGTTTAGGTTTTTTAAGAATATTATAACCATCAACGATAGCATATCCACTTGTTGGTTGTAATAAAGTTGTCAAAATTTGGACCATTGTAGTTTTTCCAGCACCATTGGGGCCTAATAAACCAAAAATTTCTCCTTCATTTATAGAAAGATTTACTTTATCTAAAGCAAGTATTTCACCCTTACCCCCCTTTAATTTATATATTTTCGTTAAATCAAATGTCTCAATTATATTCTCAGCCATCTAATACCCCACAATTCCGTATTTTTTAAATACTCTATTGAAAATAAGAACACCAATACATGGTAAACTTATTAAACATGTGATTAAAATAAAGAAGGGAAAAGGATTTGAACTGATTGTAATTAATGGATTATTATCAACCCATCCTATTCTTAATAATTCAAATATATAATAAAGTGGATTTAAATTAATTATAGTTTGAAGAATTCCTGGAAAAATTTCAAAAGGATATGAGATACAACTTGCCCAGAAGATAAGAGCAAGAGAAAATGATAAAAAATTCGCTATATTTTCATTAGATATTGTAAATACTCCGATAATAAGGCCCATTCCGCTAAATATTAAAGCAATCGCAAAAAATATTCCTATAATAAATAGAATAGTTGGAATGGAAATTGGAATAAAAATATAACAGAGTATAAAAAATACCACAAAAGGAATAGAAATCAAAAATAATCGTGAAAGAAAAATTCCTAATAGTAAATTAAATCTATTAAACGGTGCAATCATTAGGGCAGGAAGTGTTTTCCAAAATTTTTCTCTTCCAAGTTGTCCCGGAAATTCAGAAACAATATCTTTTAAAAGATAAATGTTATAGGCAATGAATTGAAATACTAGATAGTTTTCTACCGTCCACAAGCCAAATTGATCACTAAATTCAAATAATTGACCCATGACAATAAGCGGCATTAATACCCAAATAATCGGATTTATAAACGTAAAAATAATTGAGTATTTAAATCTTATATTTAATTTGATATTTTTTTCTATTATAGCATAGATCTGTAAAAGATTAGATCTAATAGCATTAAAATTAATCATTTCCTACTACTTTCTTTTTTTTAAAAACCCATTATTCTTTTAATTTTAACTAATTAGTAAGACTTAACTTGATTTCAATTCCTACTTAAGAAAATAATTAAATATTAAAATTTGTTATTTAATAAAAGAGTTCTGATTTCAAAATTTTTTCTTAATATATGCCTATAATACACAATACGATGTATTAAAATTATTTAAAATAAATTCTCGAATTAGATTTTAATTCATTTTAATGTTTTTCATTTTTAAATATTAAAAAAAAATAATAATTTACATCAAATAATTAAAATAATTAGTATTTATGAAATGTATGATTTTATCTTTCTTTAAATAAGTGATTTCGTGCTGATCTTTCCTAACATTTAATTATTTTTAAAATTTTATTTTTTATTCTATTAATAGATAAATCTAAAGATATTTTTGGTTCCCAATTTAAATTTTTTAATTTTGAATTATTAGCTTCAATCTTAGTAATATCAAATTTTTTAATAAAATTTTTATTTATTTTAACTTCACTTTTATCTATTTCAAAGGTTTTTAAAAACATATTTAAGAGTTCTTGGATTTTGATCGATTTTCCAGATCCAATATTATAAATCTCTCCTGGAGTACCAAACTTCATTATTGTTTCATAAGCTCTAATTAAATCTTCTATATCCAAATAATCTCTTTCATTATTAAGATTTCCTAAAGTGATTTTTCTTTTCTTCTCCAGATTATTTTTAATTTCATTTATTAATCTTCCAATAAATAAATTATGAGAAATTCCGTATCCAATAATATTGAAAGGTCTTGCTAGGTATACATTAATATTTTTCATAAGAAAATAATTTTTCGCCAAGTAAGTTTGATATACTTTTGTTAGTCCATAAAAGTCAACTGGATTTAGTGGATAATCTTCTTTTATGGGATTATCAATTACTTTAATTATTCCATACTCAGTAGCAGAACCATTTATTAAAATTTTACAATTATAAAATCTATTTAATAATATAGAATCAAAGATATTTTTTGTTGCTAGAGTATTATTAGAATAATCTATGTTAAAATTATTTGTAAAACTTCCAGAAAAATTATAAATTTCTTCAGGATTTACTTTTTGAATGATATTTGAGATTTTCTTAAAATTTAAAACATTACATTTATAATAATTTCTCTTTTTTATGTTTTTAATATCAACCATATAAAATTCTTTTTTATAATTATTATCATCTTTAGAATAATGGTTTATAAAAGACTTTCCAATAAAACCTTCAGAACCAATAACTAAGATATTCTTTTCCATAATTTTTCTTATAAAAATAACAATATAGATAATTTTTAGATGTTATACAATAATTTATATTTTTTTAAGTTTTCTTCTTTACTAAACCACTCGATAGTTAATTTTAATCCATCTGTTAAAGAATATTTTGGCTTCCAACCGAGAAGCTTAAATGCTTTTTTAGTATCTGAATATAAACGTTCAACTTCACTCTTCTTTGGTCTTTTTCGATCATCTGTACATATAATTTTAATATTTGCATTCATTAAATTTTTGATTTTATTTGCCAAATTTCCAATTGATATTTCACTCGAACTTCCTATATTAATTATTTCCCCTTCTATTCCATCTTTTTGACACATTTTTATATAGGCTTCACAAACATCTAAAACATATGTTAAATCTCTTGTAGGAGAAAGATTTCCCAACTCAAGATTTTTTTTTTTAAAAATTTGGATGATAATAGTGGGTATAATAGCTCTACCGGATTGTCTTGGACCATAAGTATTAAATGGTCTAATTATTGATAGAGGAAGTCCAAAACAATAGTAAAAACTCATTGAAATATGATCTGCTCCAATCTTTGAGGCAGAATATGGAGATTGAGGTTGATATGGATGATTTTCATCCATAGGAACATAAAGAGCTGAACCATATGTCTCGGAAGAGGATGTTATTATAATTTTTTTAATATGAAAATCTTTTGCCGCTTGAATAACATTTAGTGTTCCTTTAATGTTTGTGTCAATATAACTTTCTGGAGCAATATAAGAATAAGGGATTCCAATAAGAGCTGCTAAGTGACAAATAATATCAACATCTTTCACAGCCGATCTAACAATGTAAGGATCTCTAATATCTCCCATTAACACTTCAATTTTTTTCAATTGTTCTTTAGAAAAATAATCTAACCAGCCCCAACTATTAAAAGAATTATAATATATAAAAGCTTTGACCTTGCAATTTTCTTTTAAAAATCTTTCAATTAAATGACTTCCAATAAAGCCGTCTGCACCTGTGATTAAAACTTTTTTGTTTTCTAAATTCATATCAATTTATCTCTTTTCATAAATTCAATATTTTTTTTTTGTTTTTAACATAATCTCTGTTTGCTGTTTGAAAATCATCATTGCGACCTATATCTAACCAGTATGAATCATGTGGATATGCTTTAATTTTTAATTTTTCTTTTATGCCATCTTTCATTAATTGATCAAATCCATAAGCTTTATTTTTTTGTAAGGGTTTAATCACTTTCTTATTCAATGCATAAATTCCCATGCTCACATTATAGGAATATATGGGTTTTTCTATAAATTCGAATATTTGTAAATTTTCATTATATTTCAATATTCCAAAATCAATTTTTAAATTTCGTTTAAAAGTTGCAACTGAAATATCGTTTTTATTTTCTATGTGCCAATTAAAAAATTTATTGTAATCTAGATCAGATAATATATCTCCATTCATTACTAAAAAATTATCAGGCAAATCTTTAATTAATGTTAAAGGTCCAATAGTACTTAATGGTTTTTCTTCAATAGAATAATCGATCTTTAAACCCCATTCACTTCCATCATTAAAAAAAGCTTGAATAATTTTAGCCAAATAATTTACAGCAATTGTAACATGAATAAAACCATTTTTTTTCAATTGTTTTAAAATTATTTCTAGTATAGGCATTTCCCCCCCTATTGGCATTAATGGTTTTGGTAATGAATAAGTAAATGGTCTTAATCTAATACCCTCACCACCAGCAAGTATAATTGCTCTCATGAGTTTTCAACTTTTTATATATAAAATCTAAATTTTACTCTATTATTTCTTAATGCTTTTCTTAAAAAACTTTTACTGTTTCTCGGTTCTAAATGTAATATTTAAATGATCATACTCCAAAAAAATTAACTTTATTTAAAAAAGATAGCTTTAACATATTCAATTATTTATTAAGAAAATAGAAAAAAATTCTGGTTTATCGTGATTCAAGGTAAATAAATAATGAATTTAAATACTACTCAAAAAATTTCAACCCTTCTTTATGTAAACTATTACTAATTTTACTTAGACAACAAAAAAATTAATGAAAATTACTATTCGCAAATTACTATGACTTAAACTTATCTCCTGAGTGAATTTATTAAAGAAAGAGTGAGTGGTGGTATAAAAGTGTGCCAAATTGCTAATGAAATATTCTCTAGCAATATTATATACAATATTGGAACAAAAAAGTTCAAGTTAATATTAATTTTTTTAAAAAATATAATTTCGAAATACTTAATTTTAAATTGGATAAAGTAAGTCAATTATCAAAAATTAAGATATTAAAAGAGAAAATTAATAAAGATTTTAGAAATCTCAGTGAAGAGGAATTATCAATAATAAGTTTTAATGTTCTTGCTAAGAAAATATAATTTTTTTTTCTATCTAATATTATTATCAATAATTTTAAAATTTCAATTTATTAAAAAAGTTATATTGATATGTGTGGAATTTGCGGTTTCAATTATGAAAACAAATTATTATTGAAAAAAATGTGTGATTCTATCACACATAGGGGTCCTGATGATGTTGGCTATTTTGTTAATTCAGAAATTTCCATTGGAATGCGACGGCTCTCAATAATAGACCTTCAAACAGGGCATCAACCTCAACATAATGAAAATGAAGATATTTGGATCGTATTTAATGGAGAAATTTATAATTTTTTAGAATTAAAAACATTATTAAAAAATAAAGGGCATAATTTTTATACAAATTCTGATACGGAAGTTGTTATTCATGCTTATGAAGAATGGGGCGTATTATGTCTTGATAAATTTGATGGACCTTTCAGTTTTTGTATATATGATTTAAAGAAACAAATTTTATTTTTAGCAAGAGATCCAATAGGAATTAAACCACTTTATTATTATTTTAATGGAAAAGATTTTATTTTTGGCTCTGAAGTTAAATGCATTTTATTGCATAACATAAAAAGAGCCTTAAATAAGAGGGCTTTTAATTTTTTTATATCTTTGAAGTACATTCCCTCGCATCTAACATTATTTAAGGGGATATATAAAATTCCTTCATCAAGTTATCTAATTCTTGATTTAAAAAATAAGAACATATCTATAGAAAAATATTATGATATTAATTTTCATATTAATTGGGATAAAAATGAAGATTATCTTGCCAATGAATTGAAAATTTTAGTGGAAAAAAGTATTAAAAAACGATTAATAAGTGAAGTTCCTCTTGGAGCTTTTTTATCGGGAGGTCTTGACTCATCCGCTGTTGTGGGAATAATGAGTAAATTTATGGATGAGCCAGTGAAAACCTTTTCAATAGGATTCGAGGAAGGTGCTCCAATAAATGAGACCATTTATTCTAGATATGTTGCAGATTATTTTGGCACAGAGCATAAAGAATATTTAATAAAATCATCTTGTTACGAAATATTACCTAAATTAATTTGGCATCTGGACGATTTAATTTCTGACGCTGCGATAATTCCAATCTATTTTTTGGCTGAGCATGCAAAAAGTAATGTAACTGTTGCCCTTACAGGAGATGGAGCGGATGAGGTTTTTGCAGGATATTCAAAATATTTTTGGTATTTTAAAAAAAAAATAAGGGGAATTATGCCTTTAGATTATTCGAGTTATCAATGGTTTTTCATGAAGGAGATTATTGATGTAATACCAAGGCACCTTTTTAGAACAATGATGAATGTTTTTAATCTAATTCCTTCTGATAAACTTCAAATTATACTTTCATATCTTAACTTATCCAAAACTAAAGAAGACCGCTTATTAAGAGGATATTTACATGTTAGGGATATTGAAAAAACTAAAATTCTCTCATTTAAAGCCGAAAGAGTCGAACCTATATTAAAAAAAATGATTATTAATAACTTAGATATTATAAATCAAATGATTAATTATGATTTGAATTACCAACTTCCAAATCAATATAATATGAAAGCAGATAAAATGTCTATGGCTGCATCCTTAGAGTTGAGAGTTCCTTTCTTAGATCGAAATATTGTTAAGTGGGCATCAACAATACCTCCAGAATTAAAATTGAAAGGGATTACTGAAAAATATATACTCAGATTGGCTATGAAGGATATTTTACCACCTAAAATTTTAAAAAGAAAAAAATTAGGGTTTAGTACACCAGTAAATTTTTGGCTAAAAAAAGGAATGAGAGAAATATCTGGAGAAATTTTAGAAAGACTAGAAAAAAGGAATACGATAATTAAACCGAATTATATTAAGAAAGTTAAAAAAAATCGATCCCACCCTTTATATGAGAATAGAGCTTGGACTTTAATTATGTTTGAAGTATGGTATGAAACCTTTATTGAAAACAGCGGAGAAAAACCAATTTTTTTCTAGATGTGATTGTAATTAATGAAGATAAACAAGATAAATAATAAAAGAAAAAAAAAGGAAGTAATAATTAATAAATCTTTTTCATTTGGAAAGAATTGGAGCAATTTTCTTAAGGTTCTTACTAAAACAAGAATAAAAATTGCTAAAAATTCCATAAAAAGTTATCTGGGAGATGTTAAGAATAAAACTTGTATAGATATTGGATGTGGAAGTGGAATATTTTCATATTCGATGTATCTTTTAGGCGCTAAAAAAATTGTTAGTTTTGATAATGATCCCTTTTCTGTTCAATGCACAAAATATTTACGAGATACGATTAAAAATCCAAAAAATTGGAGTATTTATCAAGGGTCAATCTTGGATAAAAATTTCTTTTCGCAATTCGATAAATTTGATATAGTCTATTCATGGGGAGTACTTCATCATACAGGAAGGATGTGGGAGGCTATTAAAAATGCAATCTCTTTAGTGGAAGAGAATGGATTATTTTATATCGCAATTTATAATAAAACTAATTCATCAAAATTTTGGTTAATAATAAAGAAATTATATAATAAAATGCCTAAGTGGGGCAAACTATCTATGGACTTTACACTTTTTTCCTTGCATAAATTCTTATACCCCCTAATTTTGTTTGAAAATCCCTTCAAACAATTGAAAGAATATCAAAAAAATAGAGGAATGGATCCCATTACTGATATAAGAGATTGGTTGGGAGGTTATCCATATGAATATGCAACTATTGAAGAAGTAATTAATTTTATTAAAAATTTAAACCTAAATTTTAAATTAATAAAATACATAAAAGTAAAAACCCCAGCAAATAATGAATTTTTATTTAGAAAAGTTTCATAAAAAACTTATACTCTTTTATAATTTCCTTCCGACAGCTTTTATTAGTTCGCTTTTTAAATCCAATTTTTAGTCCAATTATTGTTGATCTTAAAAAATATAGAAGTTTTTTGAAAAATAATTTATTATTTTTTGAGAATGTGTTTTTTAGTATTTCTGTAGAATAAAAGAAAATTCTTACTGAAAAATCAAATAGAAAATAATAAAGTAATATCTTGATGAGTTTAAAGAAATTGTAATATTTTTGAATGAAAATTAATCTATTTCTATTAGTTAAATAAGCTTTTAATTCAGTAATTTTTTCATTTTTTCCAATCTTATGATAAACTCTTGTCTCCGGATTAAAAATCAATTTATATCCTAAAAGTTTTGTTTTTATACTTAAATCAAAATCTTCTGAATACATAAAATAAATATCATCAAATAGACCTATATTATCTACAATCTCTTTTTTTATAAAAAGAGCACACGCACAAGCGTAATCTGTCTCTCCAATTTGATCAAATTGACCATAATCTCTTTTATTTTTCCCTCGATGCACTGAAATTTTTGATAACTTTAGTTTATTTATTCTTGGCTTTTCAAACACATCTGCCCCAGCATACCAAATAATATTTGGCTGATTAAAATACAAAATTTTTGGTGTAATTATTCCAAATTGTGAATCAGAATGTAAAAGTTCTAAACAACTAGAAAGGAAATTATCATCAACAATTGTATCATCGTTCAGTAGACAAATAATATCTCCTGAACTGTATTTTAATCCCTTATTGTTTCCTCCTGTAAACCCCAAATTATATTTAGATTTAATAAACTTAATATTTAGAGTTTCTTGAAACTTTTCTATGCTATTTTTTAGATTTTCAAATTCATTTTTACGAGAAGACCCATTTTCAATGATAATAACTTCAAAATTTTTAAAATCTTGTTTTTCTAATGATTTTAAACAATCGATAGTGTTTTTATAGTCATTATAATTCAAAATTATTACCGAAATCTTTGATTTTTGAATTGATTTTTCTTTAAGTTCAATGTAATTTGAGCGTTTCATCATTAATGAATTATTCCCTTCTATTAATTATGTATTTTAAAAAATTAATAACAGAAAAGTCTTGTTTTTATTAATTTCATATTTAAAAATTTTGCAATTATTTGTTTATTTATTTCAAACTAAATTTAAAAATATTTAGAGAATTTAAATTAGAATTCAACTAAATAATTTTTATTTAAGATTTATTAGAATAAATTAATATAATCATTAGGTTTGAATTATGAAAAATTAATGAGAGGATTAATTTCCGTTGAAATCTTATTAATCCTAAATTATTTATTTCAATTTATATATATCTACCTAATATTATAAACAAATTAATTAAATCTTATGAATATTGCAATTATCTCTAACGAATTTCCTCCTCCAATTGAGAGTGGAGGGATCTCACAAGCACTTTATTCACTTTATAATGCATATTCAAAAAATTATGGAAAAGTTTTTGTTTTTAATACACTTATCTCTGATTTTAAGAAAAATTTCATTAAATCGCTTACAATTAAAAAGAAAGACGTTCGATTTACTTATAGAAAAATTTTTAAAACCTTCTTAAGAATAATAAAAAATAGAAATACAATCGATTATATTAAATTTCTATTTAAATATTTCAATTTCTTTATAAAAACCCCCAATAAGAATTGGAAAAAATCAATTATTTGGCCGAGTCAATTAATTTTAATTTTTGAATCTGTTGAAAATACATTAAAGTATTTTAAAGAAAATGAATTTAATATTATTTTTAGTGGAAAATTGGGATTTGAATCAATTGTTGGTTATATTCTCAAAATAATTACAAAGAAGAAATTTTTAGTCTTTACTCATGGTGGTGATTTTTTAAATTATAATGCTTGGCGAAAACTCATTCTTTACCATTCCGATGGAATTGTTATGGGTACAAAGAAAATGAAGAATTTAATTAAGTTAATTTACCCGAAAATCACTGCTCCTTTTTATATAATTCCTTATGGTATAACAATTGAAGATTATGAAATTTTAAAATCAAAATTACAACTAAGAAAAGAATTAAAAATTAGATCTAATGAATTTGTAATTCTAAGTGTTGGACGTCATGTATATAGAAAAGGTTTTGATTTTATAATAAAAGCATTGAAAAATATTAAAAATAAAGTTCCTAATTTTAATTTTAAATATTATTTAATAGGAGAGGGACCAGAAACATATAATTTAAAATTTCTAACAAACAAATATGGTTTAGAAAAGAACATAGAATTTTTAGGATTCTTAGAGGAAAATGAGAGGAATAAATATTATAAATCTGCCGATATTTTCATTATGACTTCTAGAAAAGTAGTTCCAACTGATATTGAAGGATTTGGAATTGTTTATCTTGAGGCAAACTTTTTCTCATTACCGGTAATAGCAGCAAAAACGGGAGGTGTTCCCGAAGCTGTAGAAAAAAATAGTAGCTTATTAATCGAGCCAGAAAATGTAGAAGAATTAGAAGAAAAAATCCTTATACTTTATAATAATAAAGAATTAAGAGAAAAGATGTCAAAAAACGCACATAAAAGAATTATAAATAACTATTCTTGGGATAAAATAATTTTAAAATATCAAGAAATATTTAAAAAAATTCTAAATAATTGAAATTGTCTAAATTTTAAACGAGATTGATGGAATAATATGATTTCTATACTTAAAAATCAACTTGAAAAAAAAATTTATTATTTAATTAAAAAATTTTATCCTTTTCCAATAATCGATAAACTTCCTGACGATATTTGTGAATATTTAAATGTCAATAAAACAAAATTTTTGGAATCAATTAAAACTGGGGTATATCGAAAAAAATATGATGGATATCAAGAAGACTATGAAAAATGGTTAAAAACAAGTGATTATTATTTTTATGATTTATGTAGATGGCATTTAAAAGAAAAATCATATTTTGTCTTAAAATCATTTCTACAACCAAAAAATTTAAATATTTTAGATTTTGGTTCAGGAATAGGAACAAGGGCACTTATTCATTCTAAAAAGAATCAAATGACATTAGTAGAATTAAATAAAAGAATGTTAGATTTTTCAAAATGGAGATTTGGAAAATATAATAGAAAAGGCAAATTTTTTCAATATATTCCAGAAGATTTTAAATATGATATAATCATGGCAATTGATGTTGTTGGGCATTTAACAGATCCTATTAATATTATATCTCAAATATATTCAGCACTTAAAAAAAATGGGATTCTATCTGTTAAAATCGATACTTTTGAATTTACTTCAAAAAAAGGTATCCATCGAAACAAAGAGATTAATTTCCCCAAATTATTTAAAGAATTAGGCTTTAAAAAAATAGATTTGATGCATTATAAAAAAAGTAAATAAAATTTCTTTTTAGATATTCCTTAAAGATAATTAAGTTAGATTGTATAGTCTCTCCTTACAGATCATTATACATAATCTCTAAAGTGTGATTCAATATTATATTTAATTAGAATTTCAATATTTTTTTTGCTTTATTAAATAATTAAGACTTTTCTATTTGTTTATAACATCTAATAATTTTTTGAAAAGATATTTTCCAATCAAATTTTGAAATCATTTTCAATCTAGCATTATTACCAAGTTTAATTTGTAGATTTTTATTATTTAAGAGAAACCAAATTTGTTCAGCGAGAAAAAAAGAGTCTCTGGTATTAAAAATTAAGCCATTTTTTTCATTTTCAACCAAAGAAGATACAGCCCCCACATTACTCGCAATACAAGGCATACCTAAAGACATAGCTTCCATTAAACTATTTGGCATACCTTCCGAAATAGAAGTTAAAACAAAGATATTTGCTTTTAATAAATGTTGCTTTACTTTTTTTTTCGATTTTAAAAGACCAGTGAAATCAAAAAATATTTTATCAAATTGACCTAAATTTTTCTTGATATTCTCTAAACTATAATCGCCAATAACAAGTACTTTTAATATTTTTTTATACTTTTTTTCGATTATTTTAAGTGCTTTATAGAGAATATTAAAGCCCTTATCAATTATTTGAAAATTTTCTCTAACATTCCCTAAAAATACTAAATCATAGCTCTTTTTATTTCCATTTGAATTGTCTTTTTTCCAGAAAGTTGTATCAATCCCATTAGAAAGATAAAATGTTTTTTTGCTATTAATGAAACTAGATGATAAAAATGATAATTTTTTATAGCGTTCCATTAAATCTTTCGAATTTATGGTTAAAAAATCAGTAAAAAATAGAGAAAGATCTCTTGGTATAAAATCCCTTCTCTTATCAAGAGAGCTAATACCCCTTATGTTCATATTTACATTTTTTCCAAATAATTTTGCAATAATCTGTATGAATAATAAATCAATTCCAAAATTAAAAACGGATAATATTTTTGCTTTTTCTCTTTTTAGGATTCTAGGAATTAATATAAAAATTGGCAATAAATAAAAAATTGAATTTAATATGTAATAAATGATATTTTGATTTTTTCTTTTTGGAAAAAGCTCATAGAGATGATAAATTTTAACATTTTCTATTGAAATGTTATGCCGATTAGGTAAAATTAAGGTGATTTTATGGTTATTTTTCAATTTAGATATTAATATGCGAAGATATTTTTCCATTCCTCCTCTTTCTAATGGATAAAAATTAAATGCATAAAAAATAATATCCACGCTGTAATCAACCTTGAAAATATATTCCTATTATGCTAAAAATGTTTATTTGATTTTAAAAATTATTAATATTTGATTATATATCCTTTTGTGGTAATTTAAGAAAATTGTTCGTTGTATATTTTTATCATACAAAATTAATAATAAAGAAAAACTGAGAAATTTCTAAATTTAAAATAAGAAAATATATTTAATTAGAGAATTAAGATATTAAATAATAATGGTTTATGAAATAGAAATATTCTTAACTGGTTTATTTTTTGTTTTATTCTTTATTATAATCTCAATATTTGGGTTTATTCTCATTTTCAAAATTTATAAGGAGATAATAGAGTTACCAATTCTTGAAGTAATTGTACTCTCAATCGGATGTGGTATAATATTTTTTATATGTTATTCTTATATTTTAGACACATTTTTATTTTTTAATTTCTTTACGGCTCTATTTCCTTTAATTATTTTTGATATAGGTGGATTAATATATTATCTTAAATCGAATTTAAAAATAAGAAATAAAATAAATTTTGAAAATATTAAACTGATTTTAACGAAAAACATCTATATCATAATAGTTTTTATTTTTATTTTTTTAATTGTCTGTTATTTTCAAATTCAGATTCAATATGATAAAATTATTAAATATGAATCTCAATTAGCTTCTGATCCATTTATGTGGTTTAGGACTATTATGTATTTAATAGATTATGGAAATCTAGAATATGAAGTAGTTGGAGCATATAGTGCAGGACATGTATTTATAAATGCAGCTATGATCTCCTTTTATCCAACTTTCCGTTTTGCATATTTTTTTCTTAAATTTGTTCCAATTTTTTACATGAGTCTATTTATTTTTTTAGGATTTATTGCTTCAAAGCTGATATTTAAACAAAAATTTATATTCTTTTTAGCAATGTTTGGGTTTTTAACACTTCGTTATTTTAATTATCGAATATTGATGCCTTTACCTTCTGTTCCTTCCGCAATTTTATTCTTTATTTTTTCAATTGTATTTATTGATCCAAAAATTCCCTATTATTTTAAAGGAATTTTATTAGCTGGACCTTTTTTATTTCATCCGTTTTTCGGAATTTTATCTTTAGCAATCTTCATAATATATATTTTTTTACGCTTTCTCACTTTCAAAATAAAAAGAAAAGAGAATATTAAATTTATCTTTAAAGAAAATTTTTATAATCTTATAATCTTTTTTGGTTTATTGATTCCCTTTTTAATTAATTTAACTTTAAAATATAAAATCGACTGGTATATAAATTATTGGCATTATATATTTCCGGCTCATCTTGCCAATTTTAACATAATTGCTAAAACCAAAGATTATTGTGTGTTAATTATTAATTATCCATTATTACTCGAGGGAAATTTTTCTTATGAAAGATTCATAGGATATTTTACAAATATAATGGATAAGACTTTTTTAGGAAATCCAATAGTTTTCTTCATTATTTTCTATTTTTTAATAATAAAAAAAAAAAAGAATTATCAAAATTATGGACACTTCATTGATATAGCTAAAATAACAATCATCTTTACATTTATATTTCAATTTCTATATTACTTTATGACATGGTTTTTTCCTATTGGAACCTTTGGCGGATTAGTTGATCTTATGTATTATCTTAAACCTAAAATATTTGAATTTAATGGTGCTTTTATATTATTTGGATGTATTTTTGTAGTTCATAATATCTACTTTCATTTTAGTAAGATTACTTTAATGTTTAAAAGAAAAATCCCGAGATATAAAAAATTTTTAAACGGAAATTCAAAGCACACTTCTAAAGAAAAGTTATTGCATATGATAAAATCTCCCTGGAAAATAGAATCTATAGTTATTATAATTGCATTATGTTTTTCTTATAATTTATATCAAAATAACGAATTCTGGTATCACTATCATTATGAAGATGATAATTTCGTAGAAATGATTCTTGCAATAGGAGATTCTGAACCGCCAAACTTAAATACTAAAAAGACAATATTACTTCCCGAACTCGAGATTAAAGCTGTATTAGATTTATTATATAGATTTAATTTTCAATTTATTGACTTTACACAAAATTATACTACATTAATCGATAAAATAATCTATGAAAAAGCCTCATATGTCGTTTTACCAATAAATCAACTTTCAGAAAATAACTTAAATAATTTTATATCTGATTACGAAATTTTTTATCAAAATGTAGGATATGTAGTAATTAAACTAGATTAATCCATATTATTCTATTATGGTTAAGATTTAAATTTAGAAAAAAGCATTTTTATTAACATTTCAAATAGAAAGAATCATAATTATGGTATTTGAAAGCGAAATTTTCTTAACTGGCTTGTCTTTTATCTTATTTTTTACCATTATTACGATATTTGGATTTCTTCTAATTTTTATCCTTCATAAAGATATTATAGATTTACCATTATTTGTAGTAATCGGAATTTCATTGGGATGTGGAATAATTTTTTACGTATTTTATTCCTATATAATCGATACATTTGTAATTTTCAATTTTTTCACAATTTTAACACCGATAATAATTTTTGATGTAGGTGGTTTGATTTATTTTGTGATTTACAATAAAAAATTAAATGAAAAATTAAATTTCACATATTTCAAGCAATTATTGATTAAAAACTATAAAGAGATATTATTTTTTCTTTTATTCTATATTATTGTTTTTTATTTTCAGATAGAACTTCAATTAAAAATAATTAACGAATCAGAATCTTTGTTAGCAGGTGATCCTTTTTATTGGTGCCGTTCAGCTATGTATTTATTGGATTATGGCCATTTAGAGTATGATTATATTGGTTTTTATACCGCTGGTTATACTTTTATAAATGCAGGCATGTGCTCTTTTTTTCCGAGTTATCGTTTTATTTATTTTTTTCATAAATTTGTTCCAATATTTTATTTGAATTTAATCATTTTAATTGGTTTTTTTATTTCAAAATTAATATTTAAACAAAAATTTTTAAGTTTTCTAACAATGTTTGGTTTCTTAACCCTTAGTTATTTTAATAATCGTTTTATAATGCCTTTGCCTTCGGCTCCAGCCACAATTTTATTTTTTATATTTTCAATTATATTTGTTGATTCAAAAATTCCCTTTTATTTTAAAGGTATTCTAATTTCAGGATCAATTTTATTTCACCCATTATTAGGTGCTATTGGTTTTGGAATTTTTTTAATTTATATTATATACCTTTTTTTTTCTTTAATTTTAAAAAGGAAAGAGAATAAAAATGCTATTTTTTTATTTTTTAAGGAAAGTATTTGCAATATTTTAATTTTTCTAGGAATTTTAATTCCCACTATAATAAATCTATCATTAAACTATCCTATTTGGTTTAGTAGGTATTGGAATACTTTATTTTCAGGTCCCTTTTCCGATTTTAGTTCAATTTTTTGGTCTTATAATAATAATATCTCACTAATTAAATATCCTCTAATTCTAGGAGGAAATTTTACTTATGAAAGATTCATCTCATATTTTGATTTAATAATGAGAAGGACATTTATAAATAACCTATTAATTTTTTTCATTCTTATCTATTTTTTCATTAGAATAAAAAAAAAGAATTATGACAAATTTCCAAATTTTATTACTATAGTTAAAACAATTATTATTGTATCATTTACTTATCATTTTCTTTATTTTTTTATGTCATGGTTTTTTCCCATTGAAACATTTGGAAATCTATTAGGGTTCTTAGATATTTTTAAAGATAGAGTTTTTGAATTTAGTGCTGGATTTATAATATTTATGTATGTATTTGTGGTTTATGATATTTTCGTTATTTTAGGACGACTTACAATCAAATTAAAAAATAAATTTCCGAAGTATAGAAAATTTTTAAATAGAAAAAATTTTCGTTCTTTTAAAGAAAAAATAATTCATGGAATTTCATCGATTTGCCGAATAGAATCCGGTTTTATTATAATTATATTGTGTTTTTCTTATAATTTATATCAGAATAATAATTTTCTATATCATTACTATTATTATGACAATGATCTTATAGAAATGATGTTAGTAATAGGTGATTCCGAGCCACCGAAAACCGGAACAAAAAGTATAATACTAATCCCTCCATTTGAACAAAAGGTGATTTTATACCTATTATATAGATATGAATATCATTTTTTTGATTTTAATTCCAATTATTCAACCCTTATTGAATTGATCTTTAAAGAAAATGCATCTTATATGATGTTTCCTGTTGAAGAGAGTCTGGAAGAAGTAATTAGAAATTTTGCATTTACACATGACATAATTTACGAGGATTCAAAATATATTGTAATAAAAATCAAATAAAAAGGAATCAATAAATGGAAAATAAAAAAAAAATTTTTTGGCTATTCTTATTAATACCTATAATAATTTTTTCGACAATTATTATACCATTTATAATAATTAATCAAATTTCTGATGAAAATAATTTATCTAATCCGATTTTTATTAATGGAAACCTTTGTTTTGACGGGATTGCTATGAAGAACAATTGGACTGGAGATGGAACAGAAAACAATCCATTTCTTATTGAAAATCTAGTTATTGAAGATTATAATTCAACATATGGTATTTATATTCACAACGTTTCAAAATTTTTCATAATTAATAATTGTTCATTTATAAATTGCAATATTGGTATAATTCTTAATAAAACTGAAAATGGAATCATAAAAAATTCAAAATTCTTAAACCAAAAATGGAGTGGTATAGAAATAATTGAATCTAATGAAATAAAAGTTGTTAATAATTCCTTTTCATCAATTTTTTGGAATTCGATTGAAATCATTAATTCAAGCAAATGTGCATTACTAGGAAATAATATAACTAAAGGAAAAGTAGGTTTTAACATTATCAATGCATCCTTATGTCAAATACAAGAAAATAATCTATATAAAAATGGTTATGAGGGGATAAAAATAAAAAATTCAGTTAATAATTGTATTTTTAATAATAATATAGGGGATACAACACAATATGGTATATTTTTTACTGAATCAATAAATAATTCAATTTACAATAATATAATTCATAATAATGAAATCTATGGCATTTTTTTATATTATTCAAATAATAATTCCATTATAAATAATTCTATTATTGATAATAAATTATCTGGCGCATATTTAAGAAATTCAAATAACATATCGATTAATCAAAATTATTTCAGCTCATGTCAAGGAAATAGTATAGAAATTTTTGAATCAAATACGATATGGATAATAAATAATTTTATGTCGAATTCTGAGAAAGCCATTTATTGTATGGGAGGGTTTTTCAATAAAATAGAGGGAAATTTATTATCCAATGTTTTTTATATTGAATTTGAATTTATAAATTCGGAAGAAAATTTTTTTTTTAAGAATAATTTAAGTTCTGATGCATTATATGGTTTTTTCTTTTCACGTTCCCATAAAAATAACATACTCAATAATTCTATATACTCAAATGATTATGGCATTTATCTTAGTAAATCTTCAAATAATAACATTATTTCAAATATATTTAAAGATTGCATTATAAATATTCAGGAAGAAGAAGCATATAATAATAACATAACGGGTAATTTCTTCTAAGATTCTCAGTTATCATTGTATTTTTTCAAAAAAGATAATAAGTATGAAGTTCTTCTCATTCACAAAATAATTATTATTATCTGATTTTAAATAACCCAAAAAATATTCGGATATTTCTTAATACAAATTATTTATGCTATCAATATTAAATATAATCTTAATTTCTAATGAGAACGATAAAATAATCATTCCTGTAAAAAATGTTAAAATTAAGGATATACATTTCTAAATCATTAATATTAACATCATTATAAGGGAGTATGAGATAAGATGCATTATGTGTAAAATAAAGATTTTCAATTATACTATAAGATTGAGAAAAATCTGTTTCTATAGTATTAAAACGATATAATAAAAAAGATATTGGTGAATTATTAATAAAATCTGGAATAATTATTGTTTCATTTGAATAAGGCGTAGTAATCTCACTCATAGTAATAACAACATCAACTAAAGAGTTTTTGTGTAAATAATTATAATCAATAGGGTTATTAGAATACCGTAGAAAAGAGAGAGTAATAATAATAATTATACAAGGAAATTCAATTCTAAATATTTTTCTGATTGTTGAATGTCTCATATTTTTTATTATCTTTTGTAATTCTGAAACATGGCCTAAAATTATTTTCCTATATTTAGAAAACCTTTTGATTAAATATTTAGTAATTTTTTTAAAAAATATTAATACTTCTTCTAAAACAAATCCAATAATTAAAAGAATTATTCCTGCACTAAATTCAAAAATTCTCATTTTAAAAGTGCTAAAAAAAATTAATGTTTGTAATTCAATTTTTTTGGGAAATAATGCCACTAAGAGATCATAGCTTAAGAAGAAAATTAAAGAAAAAATTAACCAAATTTTTATTATCTTTAATGATTTTTGTTTAAAATTTGAAGGAACTATTACAAAAAAGAGAATTATAATGTATATGATTTTATCCACACCAAAAGTAGCATAACTAAAATACCCGAGATTATCGCTTAAGCTAAATTGTAAAGGTGTGATTAAACTAAAAAAATAATTAAGTGGATTTACAGGATTAATAGAGATTAAATTTGTATTAATAGTGATTTGACTAAATAATTCTGTTGGTAAAAAATATTGAAGATAATTAAAAATCCAATCAACCCTATACTTTAAAATTAAATTTAATATAAAGGGAAGAAGAAGAATAAAAAAAATTAATAATAATTTCATATGTGACCATAAATAGGAGAAAAATGCTTTTTTCCTTTTTTCAGTTTGTATTAAAATCGAAATTAATTGAAAAAAGAAGTAAAATAAATAAATAACAATAATAAACAGTCCATATAAAGGATAAAATAAAAAAGTCCCAGCAATAACAAAGCCGATTAATAATTTTGGAAGATTTGGTTCTATAAAAAATATTAAAATCAAAAAGGCAAAAATAGTCCCAAGAGCAGAAGGAGTTGATATTAAAAATCTATAATTGAAGTATCTTAATAAAAGAAAACCAATCATACAAAAAAAAATTACAACCTTATTTTTAAAAAATCGCTTAGAAAAAACAAAAATAATAAATATTAATAAACTCAAATGGAAGATTGGTATAAATTTATGAAAGAAATATATAAATCGGAATTGTGGATAAAATAATAATGACCCGCCATTAAGAAATAACATCCCTGAACTATATGCTTGAATTCTTTCATAATTTAAATGCCCATAATCAATTAAATACATCTGCATTTCACACCAATAAAAAGGATCTTTATAAAGTAAAGATTTGCTTAAACACAAAATTGAAGTTTCTTGCAAAAATTGACAAAAATATACAATTATGAATAATATCAAATAAGAAATAATATTTCTCTTATTAATCTTGAGATAATTTCGAATATAATCTAAATTAAATATGGATCTAAAAGTTGGGTCTTTCTTATAAATATAAAAAAGACCTATACAATCAAAAATCAATATTGGCAAATTGATTGTAAAAAAATTAAAAGATACAAATGTTTCAATTAAATAAGCGTAAAAAATATATAATGGTACGCCTATTGCAATAGATAATAATATCAATTCAAAGAGAGGTAAATTAAAGAATTTATTATTTATTTTAAAGATAAATATGAATCCCAAAAGAGTTATTTGAATTAGAAAGATTAAAAAAAAAAATCCCGTTAGAAATATTTCTAATTCGAAAACCATAATTATCAATAAAAAGTTTTTAGTTAATATTCTTATTATATGAAATAATATTTTTTTGTAAGATAAGATAATTAAATTTTTTAAAGATTGTGGATGTCATATAAAAGAATAGCTATAATTATTATATGTTTAATAATTATTTCGATCATTCCGGTTGTTATTTTTTTACCACTGCTTTTCACTAATCAAATTGTTGATGATAGAATTTCATTTTATCCAATTTTTATTAATGGGAATAATAATTTTGATGAAGTTGTCAAAGAAAACAATTGGACAGGAGAAGGTACAGAGGAAAACCCTTATATTATTAAAAATTTAAAAATCGAGGATAAAGATTCAGAATACGGCATTTTAATTCTTAATGTTTCAAGATTTTTTATGATTGATAATTGTTTAATAAAGAATAGCAAATTTGGGATAATGTTCAATAATTGTAAGAATGGAATAATACAAAACTTAGAATTTATAGAATTAAAATGGAATGGAATTGTTATATTTGAAAGTAATAATATTTTAATAAAAAATAACTCATTTGAGTCAAATTTTTGGGCATCAATCGAACTTTTTAATACCAATAATTCTATTATTAAAGAGAATGTGATATCTAAAGGTTTTATGGGGATTAATTTAAAAAATTCGTCATTTTGTCTAATTCAAGAAAATATTTTTCACTATAATCGCTATGAGGGAATCGCTATCAAATCATCGTTTAATAATACCATAAATAAAAATAATATAACGAATGGTAAGAAGAATGGAATTTTTTGCTATTATGGTTCAATAAATAATACAATTCATGAAAATTTCATTTCTAAAAATGCAGATTATGGAATTTATATCTCCAACTCAGATAATAATTCAATTATTAATAACACTATTTTAGACAATTTAATATCAGGGAGTTATATTATAAATTCAAATAATATAGCAATTTATAATAACTCAATAATTTCAGAAGAAGGCAATGGTATATCACTTTTTAACTCAAACAGTACAAGAATTTGCAATAATTCGATTATTTCTGTAGAGAGCACAGGTATAATCATTTCCAATTTAAATAAAACAATTATTTATCAAAATTTAATTACAAATTCCACTACAGGCATTGGTTTTGATAATACCTATAATAATGAGATTAAAAATAATAATCTCGAGTTTATTTCTCATAATGGAATTGAGCTAAATTTTTCTGAAAAAAATATAATACGTAGAAATTTCATTAGTGTAGATCTTTATGGATATTTAATAAGAAACAGTTCTCAAAATTACATAATTAATAATTCAATTAAATCAGAAAAATATGGAATCTATTTAATAAATTCCGCAAATAATAATATTTCTCTAAATTCATTTGATGGATGTGGAGTAGAAATTCATGGAGAAACTCTTGAATTCTTTTCTCAGAATATAACTCAAGATAATTTTATCAATCAAAAAAAAATAGGGTATTTTATAAATCAAGAGAAATTAGATATTACAGGTAATTGGGGAGAAATTATTCTAATCAATTGTATACTAACAGAAATTCGTGATTTAGCCATTTCAAATTTAAAAACCGGCATAATTGTTTTTTCTTCATTTAATATTACAATATATAAAAATAATCTAACCAATTTAAATTCAGCAGGCATTTTAATTGAAGAATCATATAGTTGCAACATATTCAATAATCAATTCAATTCATGTTATATTGGAATATTAATTCAGAATTCACCAGTAAATATTAACCAAACAATCCCATCATTAAACATAGAAATTTTTAATAATTCATTTTTAAATAGTGAATATGGGATTTATCTTCATAATTCGGAGAAAAATAATTTAACTATCAATTCTTTTATTTCTCTCTCTTATGGAATTTATCTGTTTGAAGCTGATAATAATTTTATTAACTTTAATAAATTTTCTCAAAATTATAGGGCCATATATATAAGATATTCTAAAAATAACACAATTTATAACAACTCAATTTTTTATTGTAAAAGTTGGTACATCACACTCTATGGTTCTTCATATAATCACGTGCTCTTTAATTATCTAGAAAATATCGATTCATTTGGTGTCTCTGTAATACAAAATTCCAACAATAACACAATTCATGATAATATATTTAATGTTTATTATATTAATCAGGGAATTGGGTGTGATGAATATTCTTCTAATAACACAATTATCAATAATTATTATTTTAATCCACAATTGACTCCTGAATTTATATCACAAACCATGATGATAATAATTATATTAATTTTAGGCAGTATCAGTGGAATCATTTATCTTATATATAGAAAATTGATAAGAAATAAAAATAAAAATAAGAGAAGTTAAAAAAAAAAAGATAATAATTACCTGGTCTGTTATTTTGAAAATATTGTTTTTTGCTTGGAATTTTTATCCGAAAGCCCTAGGGGGTATGGAAAAATTTCTCTACAATGTCATTATAAGGTTAAGGAGTAAGCACAGCATTACTCTTTTAACTCCAAATTTTAATAATATTTCAATTAAAGGTGTTAAAATTAAATTAATTCATGTCCCAAACGTTTCAATACCATTTGTTAATACGATATGTGGAATTTTTTCTCTATGGATAATTTTGCCATTCTATTTGATTAAAAATAAAATTCAAGTAGTCTCAGTTTTTAATACATCTCTAATTGGAACAAATGTTTTGTTGATATCAAAATTATTCAAAATTCCGAATTGTATAAATTTAATGGGTGTTTTTGATCAAAAATCACGATTAAATTTTTTTGAAAGTGACTTAGGGTTTTTCTTTTCTAAAAATCTTATAGTAATTTCAAGAGATTTAGTAAACCGATATAGAAAAATCACATATTTACCAAAAAATTATATTGAATCTAAAAAAACATTTTATATTCCAGCTGGAATAGATTTTAAGTTTTGGGAAACGAATTCAAAAAAATATTGTAACCAAAAGAAAAAATATGATTTAGTAATGGTTGGAAATATGACAAATCCTAAAAGATGGATTCAAAAAGGATTTGCATATTTAATCCAATCACTCAAATTAATTGAGAAAAAAAAAAAAATCCAATTTAAAACTCTTGTTATCGGAAATATTGATTTTAAAGGTACAGAAAAAATTTTACGAGGAATTGATAAAAATCAATTTGTTTTTGCTGGAGGAAATTTTAAATTGGAGGATTTGATTAAAAAAATTTTATCTGCTAAAATCTTTGTTATGCCCTCTACGTCTGAAGGAATGCCAAATAGTCTAATGGAAGCTATGGCTTTAGGAATGCCATGTATAGCTACAAATGTGGGAGGGATTCCCGATTTAATTTCTAATAATTTTAATGGAATTCTTGTAAAGTCGAAAAATGAAAAGGACCTTGCTGATAAGCTTTTTGAATTATATAATAATCCTTCTATACATTCAAAATTGGGAAAAAATGCTCAAGAAAAAATTAAAAAAAAATTTGGTTGGAATAAAATCATAAAAAAAATTGAACTCTGTTATGCTAAACTTAAGTAATTTTTTTGTCTTAATTAGAATAAGTTTCAATTAATTCAATCCAATCATTTAAAATCTTTTGTAATTGAAATTTTTTTACCCTTTGAACTGATTTATTTGAAAAACTTGTTAAAGCTATTTTATTCCTTGCTAAAGCTATCATATTTTTCGCAAGACCTTCAGAGTCCTTTATTTTAACTAAGATTCCATATTTACCATCTTGTAAAATTTCTTTTGGACCAGTTTCGCAATTAGTAGATATTATTGGAAGTCCCAATGCCATTGCTTCAATTAATACGTTAGGAAATCCTTCAGTTATTGATGACAAAATAAAGATATTAGTATTTGATAGATATTTATAGGGATTATTTTTCCTGCCCATAAGGATAATATCATTACTTAATGCCAGTTCTTTTATTAACAGCTCCAATTCTTTTCTTAATGATCCTTCGCCAATAATAATCAATTTTGAATTGGGTATATCTTTTACTACTTTTGAAAATGCTGTGATAAGATACTTATGTCCTTTCACTTCTTTTAAACTTCCAATTGTAATGAATTTAATTAATTCATTGTCATAAAAAATTTCTTTAAAATCAATGATTTCTCCCTGAGCCAATTGCTTTATTAATTCAATATCAACTCCATTATAGATTGTTTTTAACTTATTTTTATCAATTCCATAGTCAATTATTAAGATTTTTTTAATTTCATTAGAAACTGGTATAATAGCATTGACAATTTTTGATGAATAGAAAAATTTTATTAAAAATTTATAATATCTGGTTGCCCCTGAATAAAACAAGTTGGGATTACTTCGAACAGAAACAATCAACGGTATTTTAACATTAAATATTAATTTTACAAAACTAATCCACGTATTCGTAAATTCTAAAAAAGAAATAATGATATCTGGAGAAATTATTCTAATCATTTTGTATAATTTAAAAATTCTAAAAACTAGTCTTCCGAAATGTAAATTTTCTTTAAGAGAATAATACTTTCCACTAAAAGGATAAAGGTTATTAAAATGAAAAATGGTTAAAATATGTATTTCATATTTTTCAGATAATTTTTTTGTTATGGAAGATAATACTCTTTCTGCCCCGCCACCAATTCTTAAAGTTGGAATCAAAAATAAGATTTTTTTTTTCATTATAAGGCTCAATTAATAAATGATATCTATTATAATCTATGATTTAATATCAATTTTTAAACATCTCGTATAATTTTCTATTTCTATACTCTATGGATAAATCTCCATCGATAAGTCTTTGTCTTCCATTTTTTCCGAATTTTTTTCTTAAATTTTCATCCTGAATTAATTTCTCAAGTTTTTCTATAAAATTTTTTAGACCAATAATATCGAACTCTTTCTTTAAATTTTGATAAAAAATTCGCTTTTCTATCCAATCAGGACAATATCTTGAATGGGGAAATCTTAAAAATTTGAGAGAAGTTTTATTTACAAATCCTGTTTCATTATCTTTAACTAGTTCTGGTGCTGAAAAATGATTATTTATACAAATTATTGGGAGCTCATGCGCCATAGCTTCTAAAAATGCAAATCCATAAGAATCCCCATAGGTTGGAAATAAAAATATATCAACTAGCTTATAAAGCTCAAATAAATCTTGATGAGATAATTTTAAGTGAAATTCAACATCAGGAAGATTCTCATATTTTTTTTTAATTTCTGGGGGGATTAGACCTATAAAGATTAATTTTAAATTTTTATACTTTGGTTTTAATCTTTTATAAGCTTGCAGAACCAATCTACCTCCTTTCATATAGAAATTATAATCTTTAATTTCACGATTTATTGAAGAGACAAACAATAATCGAATGAATCGATCTTTTTTCTTCTTTTCGAAATTTATTGGCTTAAGTGTAGGATAAATCACTTTAAATTTATGTTGTTTATTTTCTGGAATTTGTAATGTATCGATAAAGGTTTTTCTTGAAGATTCACTCCAATTAAAAATATATTTACATCGCTTGCTAACTAAAAATTTTTTTATAATTTTTAAACAGAGAGGGGATTTTAAGCGATGATGTTTGTAACTAACTACAGTTCCAATGAATTCGGCAATTAAAATCCACTGTTTTCTTCCTAAGATTAAACCATTCGATAAAATATAATCATAATGGAATTTTTTAGTAGGTAAAATCAAAATAATATTTGGTAAATTTAAAATTGAAATACATTTTTCATATATTCTAATAAAAACTTCATAAATTTTTTTCCGAAAATTATTCTTGTTTTCTTTTCTTTCTAAGTTTTTACCTTCTATTTCTTTGAATTCATTTAATAGAAAATTAATATTATTTGGTGGATTATTATATAAAGAGATTAAAGCATTATGTTCAGACTTAAAAGGAACGTAAATGGTTATCTTTTTCAATTTTTAACAACTATACATTATTCATTAACATTTTTTAATCCTTTTTGTGAAATAAAAATTCGTATTTGAAAACAAAAGAAAATTTTTGAAAATTATTTATTCTTTAAGGTAAATTTTTGTTACCATTTTGGCTATGATTCTCCAATCAAATTGATTTTTAACTATTTTTATAGATTTTGAGGATAAATTTTTTCTCAATTCTTTAGAATTATAAAAATTTTTAATGCTTTCAAAAATTGCTGTAATATCTCCCGGTTCTACGATAAATCCAGCTCCATTAATAATTCTTTTAATTTCACCAACATTTGAACCAATACATGGAACACCTGAGGCCATATATTCCAAAATTACATTAGGGAAGCCTTCTATATATGATGTTAATCCTGCCAAATCTGAAATTGCTAAAATATTTTTAACATTTTGACGATAACCAAGCAAAAATACATTATTTCTTAATTTTAATTTATCCCGTTCTTTTTTTAATAGATTAATGTGTTTTCCCTTACCTATATAAATTAATTTTAAATGTTTTTTTTCCTCTGGTCTATCAATTTGATCAAAAAATTTTTTAAATGCCTTCATGAAATCAATCATTCCTCGAACTTTTTGTTCAAAAATCATATATCCAATATAAATAATGATAAAATCATCTTGATCTATTTTATCTCGCAAATTAAGACGGCGTATTATCCCTACTCTTTGTTGTTTCGATGTAGTATGATAATATGAATTAGGATTTACGCCATTAGGTATCCAGTGAATTCTTTTTTCTATTTTATAGGTCTTTGATAAGATTTTTCGAATTTTTCTACTAATAACAATAATACTTTTCGCATATTGAGCTACAATTTTAATTTCTGCTGAGAATAAAAAAGGTAAATCATAATCCATCCCATGGATTGTATAAACGTAAGGCACTTTAAAGAATAACTTAAAAATAAAGGCGATATAACCTGATGGAGCTGGTGTATGAACATGAACCAGATCAATTTTTTCTTTTTTATGAATTCTTATTAATGTGAATAATCCATATATGAAAAACTTCAAAAAGAAAATCAAGTATTGGACAAAATTCGCATTTAATTTAGGGGCATAGAATGGTAAATAAATTATTTTAAAATTTTCATCAACATTTTGTTCTTTAATTTTTTTTTTCATAGACTGTGGCAGACATGATATTGCAATAATGCAAAGACTAGAACTTGCAGAAAATTTAGATAAATGATATGCATGGTTTGCTGGACCACCTAAATCCGGATAAATCCTGGTTGTTATTCTAACTAAATTCATGAATCTTATATTTTTTATTTTATTCTAATTGAATAATAACTTTTAACTCTTAAAACATAAGGTGCAAAAAGATATAAAATTTTTTAAGAATGAAATAAGGCGTCCCTTAAAATACTCTTCATAATCTAAAAAACTGTTTTCATAGCGAATTATGTTAATTTTCCGTAAAAAAAGGATAATTTTAACAAAATAAATATTTTGAAATATTTATAGTATAACAAGTAGAAAATTACTTAATCAAATATTTCTTCATTTAAAAGAAAAGAACAAATAAAATATGATATTATTATTTTTAAGTAATGAATGAAATTTAAAGAAAATTATGAAGATACTACAAATCTCAGCTTATCCACCGGATAATCTAGGCGGTTCTGAAATATTTTGCAGAAATTTATCTATAAATTTAAAAAACCACGGTATAAAAAGTGAGATATTAACTTCTAATTATAATTCAAATCCTCGAAAAAAAAGATATTTTGATAAAAATGGGATAAAAGTAATTAATAAAACCTATTTTGGTAATTTCCTTGGGATTAATCCCGTTTTCAACATCTTACCTTTCTTAAATAAACATTATAGAGATTATGATATCATCCACTCTCATTCATATATTTTTTTCTCGACAGCTCAAGCGGTCATAATGCGAATGATGTATAAATTCCCATTAATTTTACACTTACATGGTGGAGTTCAAACGGATTATTCATATACTACAACTTATTCTGAGAAACTTGAAACCCTATTCAAAAAATATCTTTTTGATAAAAGTATTGGAAAATTAATTTTAAAAATCCCTGATTCACTAATTTCAGTTTCACAATTTGATTTACAAACAATTTTAAAAGTGTTTAAAGTCAAAAGACAGAATAGTTATTGGATTCCAAATGCAGTGGATGTATCTAAATTTAAAATAATCGAAGACATTGAAAGAAAATATATTACTTTTATTGGTCGCTTAAGTTATATAAAAGGTTTTGACTTATTTTTAAAAATAATTGAAAACATCCATAAAAAAAATCAAAATATTAAATTTCTTGTTGTAGGAGATGGTCCTTTATATCATATACTTCAAGATTTTAAAAAACAGATTCCTATTAAGCATTATCACAGAGTTTCCCATGAAAGAATGAATGAAATATATAATCAATCAAAAATTTTATTAAATACATCTCGATATGAAGGCATGTCTACAACAATACTAGAAGCCATGGCTTGTGGAGTTTATATTATTGCTTCTAAAGTGGGTGGTACTCCTGAGATAGTTAAAGATGAAAAATATGGCTACTTATTCGAGATTAATAAATTGGATCTAGCTTCAGACCATTGTATAAAAATGTACAAGAATCAAAACACGTTAGAAAAATTCTCTAAAGTAAGCAGGGATTATGTAAAAAAACAATTTTCTTGGGAAATAATCACAAAAAAAATAATCAAAATATATACATCTTTACTAGAATGACATAACCTTAAAAGGGTATTTTTATTTAATAAAAAAAAACAAATATTTTAATAAAATAAAAAAAAATATTTAATAATATTATAGATATTAATTTAATTAAATAAATAAATCCAACTATAAATTTAGGGACAAAAAATTGACGAGAGAGCTTCCAAGTGAAGTTAAATTTGAGAGCACAACATTTGTTTCTAAATTAAATGGATATAATGATTATTGTAGAGAGGAAACAATTCAAAATATATCTATACAAAAAGAGCAATCTAATTTTTTAGTATCTATTGTGATTCCTTTATATAATGAGGAAAAATCAATTGGAGAAATTATAAATAAGATTCCAGACCATAATTGGATTGAGATCGTCGTAGTAAATGATGGCTCATTAGATAATAGTAAAGATGAGGTTAATAAGTGCGAAAGAGATATAAAACTAATTAATCATCATAAAAATAAAGGATATGGAGAAGCAGTATTAAACGGCATTAAAAGTGCTAAGGGAGATATTATTATAACTTTAGATTCCGATGGACAACATAATCCAAATGAGATTTATACCTTAATAAAGCCAATTTTGGATAATAAAGCCGATATAACAGTTGGGTCTAGATATTTAGGTAAATGTAATTATAATATTCCTTTCCATACAAGATTTGGCGAGAGTTTAGTTGAGAAATTCTTATATATTTTATTCCGGCAAAAAATCGGCAACAACCAATCTGGATACCGGGCTTTTAAAAGAAAAACAATAGATATTTTTAATCGTATTAAATTTAAAGATTTTACGATTGCAACAGAAGTTCTTTTTAAAGCTGGCCTAAAAGGATACCGTTTATTAGAGGTTCCAATAATTTTAGAACCTAGAGAATATGGTTATTCGAAAGTTAGTCTAATTAAAACAGCTTTTAAAATATTTTCATGTATGGGATATTATCTTTTACTTAAATTGAAAACTATAATTAATAAAAAAATTCCTTTCTAAATTATTACTAATTTAATAGGTTAAAATTAAATCAAATTAATTTCAAACTTAACTTAAATCTTTTTTAATTAGATAAAATATATCATAAGAAAATATTTTTGGAAGGAAACTAAAGGGGTATAGTTTTTTCCATAATATTTTAATTTTTTTCTCCATAAGACAATCTTGAAATTCTTTTTGTGATTTAATCATTCCATTCCAATGAGGATTAACTTCAATTGGTTTAATTTTATTATATAAATTTCTAAAAAATTGTAATAATTTACTTTCTGTAGGGACTGAGATGAAAATATAACCATCATCCTTTAAAATACGGATTAATTCCATGAGAACTACTTCTGGATTATTGATATGTTCTAAAATATCTAGGGCAAAGATTAAATCAAATGTTTTTTCTTTAAAAGGAATTTTTACCTGTATATCAATTTCATAATGATATTTTAAATTTAATCTTAATTTTTTTGCGAGTATTTTTTGTATTAAATTCATTATTTCATTAGATAAAATATCTAATAAATGAACTTCACTTTTTGGAAAATTCCTTTTAAAATTCGCCGAAAATAAACCAAATCCTCCTCCAACATCAAGTACTTTTGGGAATTTTTTATTTAGATGAAAAATTTTTTTAATTATATTTTTTATCCTTCCAAAATATATGAGACCAAAAATAGGAATCATGTAAGGACCAAATCCAGCATGAGTCTTATGTTTTGCAGGTATAAAAGAATTGATCTCTATGGGTTTGATTAAAATTATAATCGATCAACTGGCGTAATTAAAGACATGTCTTATTAATATTATTATTTTTAATTATTGTAAAAATCTTATTATTTTAATCTTAATAGAGAGATTTTTGGTATATTATATTCATTAATTTTTGGAAAATTTAAATTTTATTGTGAAAAAAATTTCATTATCCATTTTTAATCTCACAGTTCTTTTTAAAAGATAGAAAACAATTATATAAAAATTTTTTCTTAAGTTTTTAAGTTATTAATTCTTTAAATTTCTTTTAAGGCTTTGAGGTAGTAACTCAAAAATTTGTTATTTTTTTCATCATAGATTATCTAATATTTAAATAACAAACTTACTTTACATAAAAGAATAAATAATGTAAATTTAACTATATAATAAGAGGAAGAGTGATGTAAATTAATAAAAAAGATAATTATAAATTATTTTAATTCTTTTGGGATATTACCATATGTCACTTTAAATTGTTGTTTAATTTCATCAATTGTATAGTCTATAGATTGAGCCCCTTTTGATTTAACCACAAAAGAACTGATAATTGAACCTAATTTACTTGCATCTTCCAAAGACATCCCCTTAATTAAACCTGTTAAAAAACCACCCCGAAATGCGTCACCTGCTCCTGTAGGATCAATAACTTTTTCCACTTTACAACATGGAATTTTTACAAGAATATTTTGATCTTTAGAATACAAAACAGATCCTTTTTCACCCTTTGTTATTAATATTATCGGAACAATATCAAAAAGCTCTTCTTTATTTTGCTGAATTTTTTTTTTAATTGTGTTAAATTCATTTTCATTACAAATTAAAATAGTGGATTTTTTTATAATTTCTTTCAAATTTTCTGGGGGAAATAAAGGAACCGCTTGTCCAGGGTCGAAAATAAATGGAATATTAAGCTTTTCTAATTCATTTGTAAAATGAATCATGGCAGATACACTCTGAACAGTATTTATTGCCATAAAATATTCATTAATATCTTTAATTTTTGATTGTAATGAAAGTTCTATATTTTTATTTGATGCACCTCTATTAAAAATAATCATTTGATTTTTAGAGCTGTCGTTAACAATAAAACACGCTGCAGTGTTTAAATCATCATAAATTTCAATTATTTGATTAATATTATCAAATTTATCTAAATGTTCTTTATAACCCATACTTATAAAATCTTTACCAACAGCACAACAGATAGTGCAATGAACTCCTAATTTTCCGAGATGAAAAGAGATATTGCCAGCTGTTCCACCAAATTGGCAGGTCCAAGAATTTACAATAACAGTTGATTGATATTGACGTTTTTTTTTATTAAAATTTACAGCATCAAAAAAATTTTTTTTAAAATCCATAATATAGTCGTAGGCAATTGACCCCAAAACCAATATTTTTTTCTTATTCATTACTATTTACAAATTAAATATAGGAAATATTAAAAATTATTCATAGGTAATTATTTTTTTTTTAGCCTTTTTATTTTCAGATAAAACCCAAAAAAATTAATAACTAAATCAAAAATAATCATCAATTTAAAATATTAATTTTTTTGCTTAATTATCATTTTGTTTAGTTACATTGATAAGAATAGGAAAATTTGATTAATTCTCAAGCAATAATAATTAACTTATCTCTCATTAACAATAATTTATTTAGGTTAATTCCCATAAAATTTATAATATCAATATTTACCTTCGAAGTTGAGCCTTAATATTAAAACTTCCCATCTTATCTCTATTTTTTTTTATAAAAAATCGACTTATCAATTTTACTTAGTAGTTAAATAATCAATGGCATATTGATATATTTTCTTACATGTGGATTTATCAAAAACTTTAGATTTGAGATATTTATTAGGGAATAACAAAAAGGAGAAGTTGATCAGAAATAGTTATTAATGTCAAAATATATGATTTAATTATATTGAATTAGTTAATTAAGAAATTAAAAAACCAATTAATGAATAGAATCAGGATTCTTCATATTTGCATAGCACTCCCTCCTGCTGGGAAAGGGGGTGAAGAAAAATGTATTTTGAAAGTATTGGAAAGATTTCAAGAGGATTATCAGATTGATGTATTATTAAATGAAGGTGATTCAAAAGAAGGAAATTATCGTTTACATAAATTTCAATGGAAATTCGGAATTAGAAATAACATAATATTCTTCAAAAAATTGAAAAGTTTAATGAAAAATTCAAATTTTATTCACTTTCATTTCCCCGATGTTTTTATTCCTAAGATTTTACTAACTCCGTACTTTCTTTGGATAAATAGATATTTGAAGAAGAAATATATCATTCATATTCATTTAATCCCGAGAATAATAAATAATTTTGGGAAATTATTTAAAATACCATATGAGTTTATGAATAAAAAGCTTTTTCAAAAAGCAGAATATCTACTCTCTCCGACCAAACAAACCAAATCAAGATTAATATTGAGATATAAAATTCCTGAAGAAAAAGTTAAATCTCTTCCTTATGGTGTTTCAAAAGTTTATTTTCAAATAAACCAAGAGAAGGCAGAAAATAATAAGCAAAAAAAAATCATCTATATCGGCAGGTTATTCAAAACGAAAAGAGTGGATTTTGTAATACGTGCATTTAAGAATTTGCCGAATGAATTTAATCTTCATATTTATGGGGATGGAGAAGAAAGAAAGAAATTAGAAAATTTAGCAAATAAAAATGACCGAATTTTCTTTTATGGATATATTGAGAATGAAGAAAAATTAAGCAGTGCATTTGAAAATGCGAATTTATTGGTTCTCCCATCTTTGAGCGAGGAAATGCCTTTATCGATTATGGAAAGTCTTGCTGCCGGGGTGCCCGTCTTGGCAACATCTCTTCCAACAATTAAATCAGCATATAAAAACAATATTGAATATATCGATGAAAATGATTCAATAGATGTCCTCTCAAGAAAAATTTTCGAAATTTCAAACCGAGATAATAGAAACTTTATTGAAAATGGAAGAAAATTTGCTAATGAATATAGTTGGAGTAAAAATCTCGCAAAATTGAAAGAAATATATAATAAAATAAGTGAAGATTTGGATTTATATCAATTAAAAGGTGGATTTGCATAAAGATTTTACAAGTAATAGAATTTTTTTCTCCCCAAAAAGGAGGCTCTGTTTTAGTTGCGTATGAAATATCAAAGAGATTGGCGATTTTTGGCCATGATGTTACACTTATCACTACTGATTTTTATTATGATAGTGATTTTATAAAAAAAATAAGCCAATTTGGGGTGAAAGTAATAGTGTTTAAAAAATGGTTCAATTTCCAATCTTTTCTGTATTCTCCCAATCTAAAAAAATGGGCTAAAAAAAATGTGAAAAATTTTGATATCATTCATATGCATAATTTTCGCTCTTATCAAAATAAAATTATTTATAATTATTCAAAAAAATATAATATTCCCTATATTTTACACCCCAATGGCTCTGTATTACGGATTGTCGAAAAGAAATTATTAAAGTTTTTGTATGATTTGATCTGGGGTTATAAGATTTTAAAAGATTGTTCCAATTTTATTGCGGTTTCTAATTTCGAAATTAACCAATTCAACCAAATTTGTGAAAACAAGAAGATAACAAAGATATATAATATGTTAGATATAAAAAGATATAATAAAAGAATACATTATGGAAAATTTAGGTCTAAATTTCACCTTGACAATAGACCAGTCCTTCTTTTTAGTGGAAGAATTCATAAAAGAAAAGGGATTGATTTTCTGATAAAAACTTTCGCTGAAGTGAAAAAAACTTTTAATAATGCAGCATTAGCAATTATTGGACCAGATGGGGGAGATAAAAAAAGACTTCTTGATTTAGTCAAAGAATTAAATATATCAGATATCCAATTTATCGATTACATTGATCCAAATAGTGGTTTTCTTAACGAGGCATATCATGATGCTGATGTTGTTATATACCCTTCTATTTTAGAAATATTTGGATTAGTTCCATTTGAAGCCATATTATGTGATACTCCAGTGATTGTATCCGACGATTGTGGTTGTGGAGAGATAGTAAAAAAGGCAAATTGTGGATATCTTGTCCAATATGGTAATATTAAAGAATTAAAAGAGAAAATAATATATATAATCAATCACAAAGACGAAGCAAAAAAATTGGTTGAAAATGGTAAAAAATTTATTATCAATAATTTAGATTCAAACGTTATTGTCAAGAAGATTATTCAATTATATAAAGAGGTCCTCTTGAGAAAGTAGTATATCTTTTTAAATCATTTAATATTTGATTGTAATTCGATATTTGGGTACATCAATTAATGGATTCTGAAAATTTAGAACAAAATATAGCACTTAATGAGAAGATGAGAGATTTTTTAATCCTTACAATCGCACAAATTATTTTTCAATTTATTTTTTTTATTCGTTGGTATTTATTGCTAAATTTTCTTAATGTTGCAGATTTTGGGTATTACTCATTAGTTACAAGAATTAGTTTAATACTAACACCAATAGTTTCTCTTGGACTCGGAAATGCATTATTGATATATTTGCCTAAGTTATCTTCAAAAAGAATTTGCAATCGGGTTTTAGAACAAAAAATTTTTTTTCTTTTAGGAATTTCAATTATTTTTTTTATCCTTTTATCATATATCGTCTATATTTCAGGCATAATTTCTTCAGATAACTATGTTATTGAATTTTTTTTAATAATAGTTATTCTTGTTCTTACTTTAGTTATTAATAATTTCATGTATCTTTATTTCATTGCTCATTCGAACATTACATTTGCAGGAATCTTTTTTATTCTGCAATCTTTATTCCCTATAATTTTTGTTAGTATTTTTATATACTTTTCAATGGATTTGGATGATATTTTGTGGGGAATAAATTATGGGCAAGTTATTGTAGTAATTATTGGATTCTTGAAAATTATTCAAATTTTATTAAAGAATAAAAGCAGAATTATTGATAAATCTGTAGAAAAACATTTTCTTTTTAAAATTTTTATCAAATTCAACATTTTTTGGATAATTTTCAATCTCTGCTATATGGTTTTTAGAAATATAGAGCCAATTTTAATATACGATTTATTGGGTTTGGAGAGTTCTTCAATTTATTCGTATCTCCTAACATTATCGAGTATATCTTCCTTAGGGTTCATTGCTATAAATCAATTTCTTATTGCAAGATTCTCAATGAAGAATAATGATGCTGACATAATCAAAAAAAAACAAGCGTTTACTGATGAATTTCAATCAGGTTTCCATTTTTCCACTTGGGTTGTAATATTGATTACTTTATGCTTGCATAATATAATCGTTTTTTTTCCATCAATTATTGAATTCGACAAATTTCAAGGAAACCTCTCTTTCTTGTATGCTATTGTGTTTTCTGAAATAATTTTTGGATATTCAATGTTAAACATTGCTCTTTTATCAGCAAAAGAAGAAATGGCTAAAAATACAATCGCAATTTCAATAGCGTGCTTATTTTTATATATTTTAAATTTATTTTTTACTCCAATTTTTGGTTTTTATGGTGTTATTTTTATTAAAATAATTATAGGAGTTCTTTTATGTATAATTACTACTAATTTTCTCAAAGATTCATTATATATTGGACAAACAATCAAAAGTAGTAAAAAATTAATTTTACTTTTTATTTTAAGCACTATCGTTTCTTTTTCAACAATCAAATTTAATTTATTAATTTTAATTATTTTAGATTTAGTTTATCCTATATTGTTTTTCCGAGATAAAATGCTGAGAGGTTTTTTTAAACACCTTCTAACAAAATTTTCACATAATTCAAAAACCAACAACCAAAAAAGGAAATAACTCAAAATTATGAAACAAAAATTCGATTACTCTGTGTTAAGAAAAAAAATTTTCGAAGTTATTGATCAAAAAAAGATTGTTTCAATTTATATTATTGGCAGCGGAGCAAGAAACGAACTCACAATTCTAAAAGATGAAAATGGAATTCAGCTTAGTGATCTTGAAATGGTTGTTGTAATGAAATCGCCATTTCAAGCACTCAAAGACCAAAAATTGTATAAATTTTATTATAATAGTGAAATTCTCTGTGAATTTATTAAGATCCATAGTTTGTTTTTTTCAAAATCGAGATCTCCATTAATTTATAATTTCAAGATGAATGGATTGAAAATATATGGCCCCGAAATTCGTGATTCAATAAAAATACAAAAATCCTGCGAAATTCATCCATTTGAAGCAGTTAAACTTGTGTATCATCGTATAATTCCATTCCTTGTTGAATTAGCCAACTATGATTTTGAAAATTCAAAAAAATTGTTATATTCACTTTGTAAGGTATATATTGCAATTGCAGAAGCAAATTCAATTTTGCAAAACGAATACTCTTGTTCATATCAGGACTTACTCACAAACCTCATAAAAATTGGGAAAAAATCCAAAAAAGATTCAATCACAATTAATGCTTTAAAATTGAAATTAAATAAAATCACATTCAAGGAATTTAAAGTTCCAAATATTTCCCAAATTTTTAAAGATCTACATAATTTTTTATCAAGTACTAAAGAAATATTAATAAAATTCAAGCCTGGATTAATCGAAAGAATATTTATTTTCTTAAATGAACATGGAATTAAAAATAGATTCAAATCCCTTTTTAAAATTCCGATAATTCAACTTTATCTAAAAGTTCTATCGTTTATAAGCAAATGTAATCAAGATGAAGAGTTTTTTATTATGACTAAAAAAATTGCTTCTTCTTTCAGTGAAGATTGGAATAAAATAAAAAAGATTGAAGCTAAATTCTAATAGCTGCAATAAAAAAATTAAATCTAGAGATAGATTTAGAATAATCTTGATTAGAATGATTACTATTTACAAAATCTACAACAGAAAAAACCTTTACTTTATCGTTGTCAGCGTAGTTAAAAATTCCATCATTATTTGTGTCAAAATATAGATTCAATTGGAAATTTTCTTCATTATTTAAATTAAACTTTAGGATTTGAGAATTTAACATCTACAGTGATATCTATGCTTTTGACGAATTCATTATCTGAAAGATAATGATTATATTGAAAAAATATTTTTGATTATGAATTTAGATCCAAATCCTTTGATACATTTATTAGAATGCCTTTTTCAGTGATGTTAACATCATTATATTTTACCAAAACCTTCATATTTAAAATTTCACTGTTATTATATTTATCAGATAAATACCGTGTTTAATCATTTGGTTTAAAAATTTTAATTCTTGGTAGATACGTTCCTATTGTCACAATTTCTTCATGAATCAAGATTAAATTTTGAAATAATGTGCCATCATCCACTTCATAAATAGATCTTATATACGGATCTATCCAGTCTATCACAATATAGTTAATTGATTTATTATTCTCTATGAAGTTTATTAAATAATCTCTCGCTTCAATTTGTTCTTCTTGGGAAAGATCCAATTTCAAAGGATTAACATTAATATCATCCCAGATAACTTCATAACTTATTAAATTTTCTTTATATTTTTTCAGATTATATTCAAAAATAAATGAAAATGGTACAAGCATATACTCATTTTCATTTACATTTTCTTCCAGCCATTTCGCTGTTCTCTGATATGTTGCCATATATTCACTATTCATTGGAAGATAATCGCTCTTCAATAATGTATTCCATCCATTTTCTAAATAAGGTGATGAAATCAATAACAGCAAGCAAAATGTAAATGTTATTTTCCAATTTTTATTATATTCTCTCATTTTTTGCACTTTTCTTATTTTCAGATAAATTTTTTTTATGCTTGAAAGAAATAATAAAATGCTCTTCTCGAGAAATAAGATAAAAATTGGTATCACAATTATTCTTGATAAAATTAAAAATCTTAAACCAATTGTAACTGGGAAAATAGTGATCTCAGATCCAGTAATTTTATAACTATATCCATGAATAAAAAATGTAATTGCAAATACACTAAGAACCATAATTATTGGTATAATGCTTTTTGTAAACAAAATTGATTTTTTTTTGAAAAATTCCCTTATTTCTGATTTTAGTGAAATAATATAAAATATAAATCCTAAGAAGAATGCCCACATTAAAAAATTGTTAAATATTTTATTCTTGGTGAAAGAAAATATAGAATTGACCGCGTTGGAAATTATATCCTGTCTTAAGCCCATATAGATTCTTTCTATTGGATTGAATCTTGTCATAGAATAGTAATAAGCATGGAGAATTGGATAGAGAACAATTATTATAACTAAAATGACAACAATCAAAATAATAAATTTTTTTAAATCCTTTTTTGAATAAATTATTAACAGAATAGAAAACAAGATTGGAAAAGTAACTATAATAAACATTTCCATCCTTGTGAAAGATGAAATTATTGAAAGAATTATAGATAAAAGTAAGAACAATTGATTGTTCGTTGTATTAAATCTATATATAAAGAAAATTGCTGCAAATCCGAAAAGAAATGAAAATAATTCGAAATATGGCATAATAGCATAAGTATTAAATGAAATTTCGAAAAATATTAGCAATGAACTCATAAATGCAATTTTTTCGTTAAATTGAACCTTTATCATATTATAATAGAAAAAATAAAAACAAACGACTAATATGCCCATGGCAATCTTTAAAATTATTACTGTATTCATGAAATTTCCCAGAATCTCAAAAAAAACCTTTAGATATAAAATAAAAGGAAGCCCACGATTTAATATATCAGCACTTAAAGGAAAAAAAGAAAATTCTTTCGCTTGTTTTATATATTTATAGGGATCAACTGCGTAAATTGTATTGATTTTGGAAAAATAAATTGAATAGATAATGATAGATAATACAAGAATGACCATTACATTTTTTCGAATATATTGATCGAATAATTTTTTCATTTCTTACCGTATCCTTGGAAATATTTTTTCGAGTTTGGGATAAGATTTATCCAAATAATTTTCTTAATTATATCAAGAGATATATTTTTTGATCCTTAATTATTATATTAAAACAAAAACTTTGAAAAGTTTGATTCTTTGACATAATTAGATAAAATATTTAGAATTAATAGATATACCTTTGGAATTATATCTTCATTTTTCAAAGAATTTGGTTATTGTCGGCGATGAACCTCCTCGACCCCTATGTCTATTAACGTGAGTGATCGGTGCGAGGATATTGGTTTCAACTACTATAAAATGCGTTGTTGGGAATATCTTACGAAACTACGACTAAAAGAAAAATAATAAAAAAAAAAACACACCAGAACTTAAAACAATTAAAAAATTTAAAGAGATTGATGAAAAAAAAATTAATAATCGTATTAGATGCATTTCCTTTCGAAAAAGTAAAAAAAAAAAAAAAGCAAGAAAATCATCTCAATATAATCCCTATTAATTTCAAAAAATTGAAGACAATTCCTGGATATAGTGATGGAATCTATCCTTCAATATGGACTGGATTAACTCCCGCTCAGACAAATTTTTGGAGTCCTTTTAAATTTATCGAAAATAAGAAAACAAAAAAAAAAAATGGCAATAAAGAAGCTTTTTTAAAATTTCTATTTCCCCTTTTGAAAAATATTCCTTATAAAATAAATCCTTTTGCATCTTTCGCGTTGTCTGCTCTTTTTGAAAAAATATTGAAGAAAAGTTACCCATTTCCACCATTTTATAATTTTTCATTGGATCAACTCTTCTTTTTTGAAAATTATCAAGATTATATCATGAATCCAAAAAATTTTAATATCCATCAATCAAGTATCTTTTCCATTTTAAGAGATAAATTAATTAAATTTGATTACATCTTTACTTATGAATTCAGTGTCCATTATAAGGAGTTTTTTGAAAAATCATGCAAAGATGTAATTTTTTATCTAAATCCAATTTTAGATTTTTATGGGCACAATTACGGTCCCAATTCAACGGAATATAATGACAAAATGCTTTCACTTTTAAAGTGGATAAATAGTTTAATACTGGAAGATAAATTCGATTTGATAATTTTTTCAGACCACGGAATGACGAGTATCAATTATCTTTTTCGACCCATTCCAATTTTCAAACATTTAAATTTAAAATTAAATAAAGATGTGATTGTATGGTTAGATTCCACGTTGGTAAGAATTTGGTTATGGAGTGAAAAAGCGAAAAAAGTTAAAGAAAAAATAATATCAGAATTTATGAATCAAAGGGTTGGTATTTTCTATGACTCACCACTTAGGGAGAAGTATGGACTTGATTTTCGCAATCGAGTATATGGTGATTTAATCTTTCAAGTTGATCCTCATTACGAGGTGTTTCCAAATAATTACAATTATCTTAGATTTTTTCCATCGAAAGGAATGCATGGTTATATTCCGACACACAAAGATTCTTGCGGAATATTCTATTCGAATCAAAGCTGTTATGAGAATCCAAAGAGTGTGTTGGATATTTTTGATTATTTAAAGAAAATAATTCTTTAAATGCATAGATTTTCAGTATAATCCACTCTTTAATGTTGGCAATATTTATCATATCAATTAAAAGTCTTTTCTAAACCAATTTTATAGCTAATTTTTGATTCAAAATCTCCTGTGCTCTTAATTAATTGCAAATCTAGTTTTCGTTTGTATACAGACCCTATAGGAGCCCCTTTTTTAAGATTTTGGGGATGACATTCAATTTTTTAAATAAAAACTTTGAATTCAATTATTGAAAATCTAACTCACTATTTCTTTAAAATAACTTATCTAAAAATTTCTCAAATTTATTTGTAATTTTTCTCCAATCGTATTTTTCTGCAAATTTTCTACCCTTCCATCCCTCATTTCTAGAGTTTTCCATTAAGTTAATTGCTCGTTTAAGCACGTGCTCAGGATTTTCAATATAAACTACTCCATTATCATTTCCGAATTCTTTCATAATTCCTGGCAATTTAGTTGCTATGACAGGCTTTCTCATCGCAAGATATTCATAAATCTTTATTGGTACTATATTCCTCATCACTTCATTATTATAGGCAGGTAAAAGGCATATGTCAGCCATGGAAATATATGATGGTATCTCTTCATAAGGCACCCAACCAGTCATAATGATTTTATTTTCAAGATCATTTGTTTTAATGAATTTCTGTAATTCATCATAAAGACCACCTTCCCCAACGATCATCAATTTTAAATTTTTATTAGTTAATTTGGCAACACTTTGAGCAACTTCCTTTATGCCAGAGAATTTATATATCCAGCCCATAAAAAAAAGGACAGTATCCTCCTCGGTAATTCCGTATTTCTCCTTTTTATCATTAGCTTCAATATCGGGATTAAAGCGACTTAAATCTACACCTTGAGAAATTAAGACATTATTTTCTCCACTCCCACATATTCTATCTACATATTCCTTAAAAGCATGATTTAAAACGAGATTTTTATTAGAGTTCTTGATAGCTTTATCTTCCAATCTTTTTGAAAATCTTTTCAAAAATTTTATTGGTACTAATGTATAATATTTTTCAAAATGACAATAGATGAAAGGTATATTATTTTTTTTGCATTTCCTAATAATATAATTCACATTTAATAGAGATGCAAAACATATTACTACATTAGGTTTGAAATCCTTGATTTGTTTTTTTATTACTTTTCTTTGGAAATATATAGATAAGATATTAAAAAGTGGTAAATTAATAAATAGAGGACGAAATATTTTGGTAGATCTTGAAGAGTCCACTTTACATCCTACCTCCAACATATGAAAATTTTTAAAAAGAGGATATTCATCTCTTTTTTCTTTATCCCAGATAAGAGGAAAATCAGCTACTCTAATATCATATTTCTCTTGGTTTAATCTTCCAAATATATGATGATGATAATGCGGACCCCTAAGAATCCAATCTGTTTCTTGAACTAGAAGTATTTTTTTCTTCGCTTTCATATGAATTTATTACCTCTTCGTCTAAATTCTTTTCCTTCCCCAATTGCTGGTTTTTTATAAAGAGAACTCTCTCCTTTAGATTCTTTTAAATTTAGGTCTTTTTCAATAAGTTTTGGTAATATATCTATAAGTATATCACTTGCTTTAGAAGCAACACGATTTTGAAGAGAATACCATGTTTCATTAAATCGGATTTTTATTTTTTCTTGTCTTAATATAGGTCCACTATCAAGGTCTTTTTCCATTTTATGTATGGTTACAGCTGTATAATTTTCGTTCTTATATAAAACCCAAAAAGAAGGATTGAAACCTTTATTTTTTGGTAACAAACTCGCGTGGATGTTCAGACACATCTCCCTAGGGGCAGTTAATAATTCTTCCTTAAATATTTGGTTTGCAGCGATAGAGATAATATAATCTACAGATTTCGCCTTTCCCACAAATTTTTTAGAATTGACATCTAAATCCTTGATAATTTCGATTCCAGTAAAATCTATTTTTCTTTGAAACATTTTTATAAAAAAGAATATTCCAAATTTCAATAATTGAAAAAAACCCCAAAATTTTAAATAATAAAATAACATCTTAAATTTTTTTTTATATTCATCCGGTTTGAGAAATACTATTGATTCCAAATAATCTTTATAGGTCCCAATTATCGCTTTTAGAACTTTTTGAATAAAAAATGGTTCTTTTTGTGTGACAATTATAATTTTCATAGATTATCCACCTTTATTTTTTTATAAATTTTGGAAATATTTATAGATTCATAACCTTCTTTTTTCAATTTTTCATAGAAATTTAAGAAGATTACTAATCCGTCTTTGGACTTTCTTATGTAAGGGAGCCTTTTTATGATGGAAAGTTTTTTTGTACTACTTAATTCAAAGAGATCATGTAGGTGGAAGTCAAAAACCAAGGGAGAAAAATGATATTTTTTTAAAAAATGCAATGGATAAAATAATTTTATATAACTAAGGGCAATAGGAACTCTAATTATCTTGGAAAACATCGAAAAAGGTATTTCAATAATACCTCCAACTTTATATGGCATTAAAGGTTTATTAAGATTGTTAAAATATCCAGGTCTAATTGTTGGGAATATACTCGAATCAAACTTAAAGTCCAATTCTTTTAAAATCAGATACTCTTCTTCCCTTAAAACGCCTAAAGGAAAACGGTACCCCTTTGGATTTTTACCAAAAAAATCTTGATAAATTTCCTTACTTTTTTCTATTTCTTCACGAATTTCTATTCTATCTTTTGATTTCCGTAATGAATGTGAATAAGAATGAAGATGAAGTTCAAAATGATTATTTCTAATTAGTTCAATTTTTTCAGGAAATTTTTCTATTATTTTAGCTTGAACAAAAAAGGAGATATAAATTTCTTTTTCTTTTGCGAATTGGATTAATTCCTCCAAATGTTCTATTCCTTCATAGTAATCATAAAGAAGTCCAGCATGATCTTCTTCTAAATCTAGAGTATAGCTTACATATTTTTTTACAGTATTATCTTGTTCTAAATAGCTTTGAATTTTTTGAAACATAAATTTCTAATTCCTCTTGTTTTTCATTTTTTCTTTGATAAAAAAATGCATTCAAAAACTCCAAGTTTCTTCACATAATCCAATTCAATCCCGATTTTTTTCTTATTGTTTATATATATTGATATTATAATTAAAATTATTTAAAGAATCTACTAAATTATTCATTAATTCATCATAAAAAAATTAGTACCATTTACTTTTGCACTCGTATTTAAAAACCAATAATTATAAGATTTCCAACATTATTGGTATATTTTATCTTTATATTTTTTTAAATTAAATAGCATTTATGAAATATATTGCTTATATCAATAATTTATCCTCAAATATTAAAAAAAGGCTATTTATTTAAAAGTTGATAAAAAGAATCTTAGATATAACTTTAATATTAAATGTTAATTAATTTTATTACAAAGTTATTTTTATTTTTATTTTAAAGCATAATTCAATAGAAATTGAATATTTAGAGATTTAATATGACAAAACATGTGCTTATTATAGGTGGGCTTGGATATATCGGAAGTGTCTTATATAACATTGTAAAAGCAGAAGGTTGGCATGTAGAAATCTTAGATAATCATCTCTATAAAGAGCTTAAACCTTTTAATTCTTATATTAAAGCTGACATAAGAAATAAAGAAAATCTCGAAAAAATCATTCAGAAATTTGATATAGTCTTAAATTTAGCTGCCGTTGTCGGAGATCCTGCTTGTTTGGTGGATACCAATCTCGCTATTGAAATTAATTGTATTGGAACAAAAAATATTGCAGAAATTTGTAAAAAATTAAATAAATTTATTATTCACTTTAGCACTTGTAGCATTTATGGAAGCGAATCAAATAGGGTTGTAAAAGAAGAAGATGAAGGGTTTCCCATTGATTTTTATGGACAAACAAAATATACACAAGAACGTTTAGTGCGAGAAATTTGTAAAGATAACTATTGTATATTGCGATTAGGAACAGCCTACGGACTAAGTCCCAGAATGCGATATGATTTAGTAGTAAATGCATTCGCTGCTAGAGCCATAAAATATAAGAAGATTACTGTTTTTGGAGGTCAACAAGAACGACCTTTTGTTCATATTCGAGATATTTCAAGAGCTGTCGTTCATGTAATTAAAAAGGATCTAAAGGAAATTTATAATCTTCAAGGTGATAATTTAAGTTTAATAAAATTAAGTGAAATTGTGAAAGAAATCACTAACTGTGAAGTTGAGGTTGATAAAAACATTATTGATAAACGAAGTTATATGGTAGATAGCTTAAAATTAATTAATACAGGATTTGAATACAAATATCATATTGCCGATGGAGTTAAGGAAATTTCATCTTCTTTTACAGCATTAGAAATGGATAAAAAAATATATTCGAATTTGAAGTTAATTGAGGGCTTAAAAATCTCAGAAATGATTGAAAAAAAAGAGATTCAGTTAATTAATGGAGGATCAGCTATTGATGATCGGGGAATGTTAACATTTATAAATGAATTTAATTTTTATGGAGTTAAGCGTTTTTATCAAGTTTTAAATTTTTCAACTTCAACAATCCGGGCATTTCATGGACATTTAAAAGAAGCAAAATATGTTTATGTCGTAAAAGGTTCTGCAATTGTAGCTGCTGTAAAATTGGATGATATCGAATCTCCTTCAAAAAATTTAAAAGTTAAACGTTTTATACTTTCCGATAAAAACCCCCAAATTTTATTCATTCCTCCTAAATATGCTAATGGTTTTAGACCTTTAGAAAACGATACACGAATTGTTTTCTTTTCAACAAGCACTTTAGAAGAAAGTAAAGATGATGATTACAGATTCCCAGCTGATTATTGGGGAAAAGAGGTTTGGAAAGTTGAAAATAGATAGGTAAAATAAGAAAAATAAGGTGATGATAGTAATGAATATTTTAGTCCTTGGCGTTAGTGGTATGTTAGGATCTATGGTATTTGATTATTTGTCAAAAAATCCAGACTTTACAGTTTATGGAACAGTTAGAAATCCCAAATACCAAAAAAATCGTATTTTCCTTTTTGATGCATATAACATATATCAATTAGAACAGAAGCAGTTTCTCGATCTAGACATCAATTACATTATCAATTGCATTGGTATCACGAAACCATTCTCTAAAGACAATGATATTGCAGGAGTAAAACGTGCGATAAAAATAAATGCCAATTTTCCATGGGAGTTAGCTGAATATGCAAGAAAATATAATATCAAAGTTCTCCAAATTGGCACAGATTGTGTTTTTTCTGGAAAAAAGGGGATGTATGATGAAAATGATCAACATGACCCCTTAGATGTGTATGGAAAATCAAAAAGTTTAGGAGAAGTCTTTGATGGAACCTCATTAATTATCCGGTGTTCAATTATCGGTCCTGAATTTAAAAAACAATCAACATTTCTATTTGAATGGTTTCTAAATCAGCCAGAAAGGGGAACGATTGGGGGATTTGAACATCATATTTGGAACGGAGTTACAACACTTCAATTTGCTCAAATTTGTGAAAAAATTATTTCAACAGATAATTTTGGAAAATTAGTTAGTATGTCCTATGTCCATCATTTTATACCTAAAAACACAGTAAATAAATATGAACTCATGAATATTTTCAATGAAGTTTATGAAAAAAAATTACATATTAATCGAGTTAATAAACCAGATCAAAAGATTGACCGTACTCTCTCAACCAAATATGGAGAACTATCAAAAATGTTTGAAAAAATAGATATAAAGACCGCGATTGCGAATTTAAAGAATTATATGGAAAACAGTATTTTTTAGAACTAATTCTTCTTTATTTTTGGTTATAGAATAATTGCAAAAAATAAAAGACAGTTTTTTTGTACTCTATTCATTATATTATTACTAGATACTAAATTTTCATCTATCTGAATTTTTACTGAAATTTAGGGAATTTCCAATCAAAATATTACAGATTTTATCTGAAATATTTTTCCCATAATGGGTGACCGGTTCAATTTTACGAGATAAAGCCACCTCTGTAGCAATTAACATTTGATCTATATCAATTCCAGTTAATGAATTTACGCCAAGTTCTATTAAATCTATCCTTTCAGTGCTTTCACGAATTGTTAAACAAGATGTTCCTAAAATGGCACATTCTTCAACAACGGTGCCACTATCTGTTATTACTAATTCTGCTTCTTTTTCCATGCCCAAAAATTCCAAGAATCCTTGGGGTGGGATGGGATTAATACCTTCAGGGAACGATAACCCATATTTTTCCATCATATTTTTTGTTTTAGGCATTAAAATAAATTTGATCTCAATTTTTTTCTTTTTATAGAGTTCACCCAAAAAAGTTAATATGATCTTTAGATTTTCTTCATTTTCAGTATTTTCCGCTCGATGACATGTGACTAAATAAAAGGGTATGTCTTGTTTAAAATTAGGTTCTACAGCGTGAACCACTTCAATAATAGGATTTCCAACAACCCAACTTCTACGGGGGTTTAAACCTTCTCTAAGAAGATTTGCTTTATGTTCCTTTAAGTAGCAAATATTCATATCCGCCAGGTGGTCAATAATTTTTCGGTTTTTTTCCTCAGGCATAATCCAATTCTTGCTACGCATTCCTGATTCAATATGAACTAATGGAATGTTCAATTTGGATGTAGCTAAGGCAAAACCTAAACTACTATTATTATCTCCTAAGATAATTACAAAATTTGGTTTTTCTTTTAATAATGTTTTTTCAAATTCTATCATTAATTTTGCAACTTGAGTGGCATGGGTTCCACTTTTTGTATTAAGATTATAGTCTGGTACTCGAACGCCTAATTGTTCATAAAATATTTTATTCAAATAATAATCATAATGTTGTCCGCTATCGACAATAATATTTTTAAAATATAAATCCAATTTTTTAATGATTTGGGAAAGGCGGATAATATCTGGGCGAATTCCGATACATGTAATAATTTTTTTCATAGTTCCTATCAAAATCTAAATTAATAATAACTTCTTGTTTTTATCGTCTTTATTAATAATTTTTATTTTCTCTTTATTTCTTAAAAATTTATCCACTTTTAAATTTTAGTCCGCTTTTTTTGTTATTTTTTCTAATTTAATATCAATATTTTGAATGAGATATTATGCAAAATTTGAGGTGAATCGAAGATTTATCTGTGAAAAAACGCCCAGAAGAAATAATCTATCGGATATTTACATTTTATCTTCTTATATAGAAGGTTATTTATCGTTATGAATAAAAGAAATAAATTAGGATGCTATCATAATTAGTACAGCATTAGATTAATGTAAAAATTTTATTAATAATGGTGAAAATGGAATCCTTTTTAAACACATTATTGATTACAGAGATAGATTTATCAAAATTTTAATGAAATAATCAAAATATTTCATACAAAATAATACAATTTAAAAATTGTAAATTTCTTAGATATTACAATTATTTTCTGGATTTAAAAATTTTTAAAGTGGTTATAAATAAGAAACATTTTTATTAATAACTGTTGAATAATAAATGTCAATCCAGTTCATATAAAATTGAAATAATAAAGACAGAGAAAATTATCTAAAATGAAAACTTTTCCGTCTGCTTTAGCTGAAAGAAACATTCTAACGTGGAAGAATAACATTTCCAATTCTACATTAAATTTTAAAGTTATAATTCCAGTTTACAACCAAGAAAAAACTATTTTTAATTTAATTACAAAAATTAACAACACTTTTGATAAGTTGGATGAAAAAGTTGAGATTATTTGCATTGATGATGGATCTACCGATAAAACCATTGAAAAAATAAAACGGTGTAATGTTATTCTCATAAATAATACAAAAAATTTAGGAAAGGGTGCCGCATTACGAAAGGGATTTAAATTTTGTTATCCCTCAGATACAATAATTACAATAGATGGAGATGGGGAGCATAATCCAGATGATATTCCAAAATTGCTTGAGCCAATTCTGACAGGAGAAGCAGATATTGTAATTGGATCTCGATTTTTAGATAAAGGAAAAGGGGAAAGTAATCAGATAGATAAAGGTAAATACCTTTCGCATGTAAGAAAAGTTGGAAATAAAATATTTTCAATTTTTGCAAATTTATGCATTCAAGAGAAAATCACAGACACACAGAGTGGGTTTAGAGCGTTTGGACCAAAGATAATTGATAAATTAAATTTAGAGGCTAATGGCTTTGAGATAGAGACCGAAATGATAGTTAAGGCAATCAGTAAGGGCTATAGAATTAAAGAAGTTCCCATTTATAATGGCCATATACACAGAGATTCTTATATGAATTTAATTTCTGATAGTCTTAAAATTGCACTTACTTTTTTAAAAGGAGCGGTTCCGAAAAAGATGAGGTTTCTGAATAGTTTTCTTATTGAAAAAATCAGCAAAATAAGATAATTATTAAGTTAAGATAATTTAGTATTCATTAATGGATTTAAATGAAGGATTAAATAGGAATTGTGTAAAAGGAAAGATTTTTTCTATAGCTGAAAAAAAACTCTTATTAATTTTTAGTAATTTTGATTTATTGGTTAATACATTAATTATTTTTAGTTCTTTTTTAATTTTACTTAATATTTTAGGGTTAAATTTAAGTTCAGTAATCCTTTTGCTTCCTAGTTTATTTTTAATTTATTTTATCCCAGGATATCAAATTTTTTTCAAAACTTTTGGTTTTAAGTATAATTTTATGGAAAAGTTAGCTTTAACGGTTTTATTTAGTATGATTTTTAATGTTTTGATTGGGATAATTGCTGGTCATTTGGGTTTATCAATTACGGGTATATTTTATTTAACTTGTAATCTCATCATATATTATTTTTTGATGTTTCTAAACAAATTATTTAATAAAATTAGTCCAATTAGAGAATATAAAATGGAGAGTGTGAAAGAAGTTATACCGAAAAATTTTCTTTTATTTGTTATTATTATTATATTACTTGCGTTATTTACAATTTCTCGCTATCCAATTTTATATGGTGATGATCCATGGTTTCATTTAATTTTAACGGATGATATTGTGGAGACGGGGGTTATTCCTTTCGACAAATATAGAGGCGCCAATGGATTACATCTCATGGGAGCGATTATTCACTTTTTTTCGGGATATCCTACAATTTTTATTGCAAGATATTTCCCTATCATCAACTATTTAATTTCTGGAATTATTGGATTCGTAGTTTTTAATAAGATATTTAACAATAACCAAATTGGAATACTTGGGTCATTATTATTATTAATTGCTCCATATCGTTATGATTACGCTCAGAGTCGATATTTTCCGACTGCCTTAACTTTGTCAATATGTCTATTTATGATGTTTTTTTATATTGATAGAATTAAAAAGAATAATCGGGATAAAAAAGAGACTGTATATTTTTATTTTTTTATGGGAATTTCGTTTTTTGCCATGATTTTTATATCTGAAATCTCAGCAATTTTATTTGGAACGCTATTTATTTTTATTTCTTTATTTTTTACGATTCGAAATAGAAATGAAATTAAGGATTTGATTTTTTTTATAGGTCTTTTTTTAATTTATGGGATATATAATATTTATGGTTATCAAAGTATTATCTTTAAAACTATTTTAGTTGATATCGAACTCCCGTTTTATATATACGTAATTATAGGGATTGTAGGGATTCTTTTCATATTATTTATAAATAAATATTCATTTTATCCGAAGGGTTCATTTGAAACTTGGTTAGGATTAAAACTAGATGAAAGCTCTTTAAAGAGAGCTGTAAATAATTATTTGATAAAGGTTTTAATTGTTTTTATTATAATATTTCCAATTATAATTTCGATTTTATTTTCAAACATTTTTGAAATAGCCTATGGATTTTTGTATGTTTTTACATATATGGTTATTCCAATAACTGTAGTTATTGTGGGATTTGTTTTTTCTATTTTTGGATTCATAATTTATATTAAAAAACATAAAATAGGTGCATTGATTTATTTTTGGGTAGTTTATTCGTTTTTGATTCTTTTGATATATTTGATTTATGATTTATTGTTTTTACAATATTGGTTATGGATACGAATGATAATGTATTCAAGTATTGGGTTGGTCTGTGCCCAAATGGCCTATTTTATCTACATATATAAAGATAAATTTGTTAAACCTAAAAGTTTTAAAAAAATTTATTTAACTATTTTTATTTGTCTAATTCTCAATTCTTTAATTACAACAGTGAATGTATCTCAATACAAGAAAAACTATGAAATAACATTTGCAAATTTGTTTGGTAAACATTTGAGTAAAGAAAATTCCTTTATAACAGGGTTTAGATGGATATCAATATTACATTATTATTCAGAAAAAGAACAGAGGGTATATTATAATGACGCTTATTTTTTATTTCCATCAAATCAAGTTAATGCAAGTGGTTTTAATAATCTAAGACAATTTAAATATGAATTAAATGAAATAGATTTATTTTTATTGCTAGATGATAAGCAAATTACGGAAGGAATATTTGGTGATTCAATCGGAATTTATTTAGGGAAGTTAAATTATACTATATTAGAAGAATATTATAATTTGCCTTATTTAAATAGAATATTTACATCAAAAAATGCAATGAATCAATCGGTTCAGGTTTATTGGGTTAATGGAAATTAAATTATTTTTAAAAAGCTTTTCTCTTATAATTTATATTTTAGTTAAATTATTCATTATTAAATTCAATAAAAATTAAAGTGATTCATAATAATTAAGTCTAACATAGATAATATTAATAAAAAAATTCATACTGTGGATAAATATCTTCAATTTTTTTTTTTAATAAAGTAAATTCATCGCCTGTAATCTTTACTATTTTTGGGATTTTTCCAACCTGACCTACTTTTTCCTCCCTACTAATAAAAGCTCCGAATACACCTTCGATGTCATCCACTAGATCTAAACCCTTTTTTATCGATTTTTCAATGTCTGCTCCTTTTACGATATTTGCTATTCTTGTTGCAGCAGCATCAGCAAGAGTCGCATTTTTTGCGAAAATAGTTACGAGATCTGCTTCTCCAAAACTAATAGCATGACCAATTTTAGCGGAACTTGAGCCTATACCAGAAGGAGAATCTTTTTTAGTTATAAGGAAACCTAATTTTCCACCCAGTATATTTTTTCCTGCATATAATCCAACTTTAATGGATTCTACTGAATTAATCGAAATTTCTCCACCATTTTCAACAACTGCGATTTTCAATGGATATAATTCCTCTCTCATCTTCATCATTTTTACCATTATATCTGCCAAAGCGCCAGCAACTGCTGCCATCGGACCAACATCGCATATTGTTGAGTATTCAACCATTATCTCAATAATTTCAGGAGGATTTTTCACTTTTATGGGTGAAAGAGTATTCAAGAAAATTTTATTTTTTAATACAAACTTCTCAAGAATTTTTCTATGTTTATAAAATGATTCAATCCCAAATCTTAATGCTTTCCTAGATTCAGAAATTACTGTGACATCAGATTCTTTTTCAATAAAGTGAAATGAGAATTTTTTCATTAAGATTTAAACCAATTAAATTAAATTAGAAATTTGAATAAATTTTTAAATTGAAAAATCAACTAAACAAATAATCTTGTATATTAAAAGAATTGAATTAAAATAAAAATTATAGTAATAAAAATTTGGATTGAATATAAAAAGAGAAACGACATTTTGTAAAAAAATTTATAATATTATATTTACATGATTTACGTATAAGGGTAAATTATTTTTATTGCTCATATCTCAATATTCCACAGAATGATTCCCAGATGTCTGAAGAAGATAAATATAGTAAAATTGTAAAACAAATTAAATCAGAATTGGAAACCAATACTTTAATCGCAAATAAATATGGTGTAATATTAGGTTCTGAAATTGAAGATTTGAATAAAGGAAAAATTATTCCACCAGAAATTTTGGATTTGATAAATCAGAGAGTGAAATTCGCTAAAAGTCTTAAATTGAAAGAAATATATTCAATAACTTTAGAAAGCGAAAAAGATTTTTTCTTAATTACTAAAACTAGTGAATTAATTTTACTAGCGCAATTAAAAAAAAGTGTAGATTTATCACAACTTATTCCAAGTGTAAAAAAGTTTCTCGAAAAATTAGCAGCGGGTATTGCAAAAAAACTTGAAATTGATGAATTTACAAAATTTGGATTTGTAAAAGAAATAATTAAGTTAGATGATTCATTAAAAACAGATGAAGAAAGGCGGCTAAAATTTAATATTATTAAAGATTTAATTAAATATATTTCATAAATTTGTATAAATAAATTTAAAACGTGTATTATAAGTTTAAAGTATAAGATTTAATATTTAGGTGAATATTATTCTAAGGCAAGTTTATATTTATAAAGAGGGTGAATTGATATATTCCTGTCAGTTTGGCAAGGCATTAACGCAAGAGGATTTTAATAGTTTGTTCAAACAACTACGTAAAGATGCTATGGCTGCACCAAGTGATAAGATTGAATATCATGATTATTATAAATTTAGAATCACATACGCTACGGAAAAAAAAATAGATCTAATGTTCTTATTTGTAACCGGTTTAACTGATTCATCTAAAGATATTAAAACTGAATTACTTAGATGTAAAAGGGAATTTCTTAATCTTTTTGGGGATATAATTAAAACTGAATTTGATTCTAAAACTTTTGAAGTATTTGACCCAACAATTGATGTAATTCATAAAAATTTACGCCCCAAAATTTCACTCGTAGGATTTTCTGGTGTTGGAAAGACAACTATAACTAGATTAATTAGGGCTGAAGAAATACCGATGGAACATATCCCTACTATAACTGGAGATATAGCAACTATAAAAATAGGGAAATTACACTTTCACTTATGGGATTTTGCAGGGCAAGAACAGTTTAGCTATTTATGGAATAACTTTGTTAAAGGTAGTGACGCAGTCCTTCTCATTACAGATTCAACTTTAGAAAATATAGAAAAAAGTAGATTTTTCCTCGATTTAATAAAAGATGAAGCACCCCACGCACATACTGCAATAATTGGAAATAAACAAGATCTTTCAGATGCTCTTCCTGTAACAGAAATTGAGAATATTTTAGGTTTAAAAACTTATAAAATGATTGCAAATAAAAATGAAAATCGGGATAAAATGATTACAATAATTGCTGATATCCTTGAAATGAGTTCAGAAGTAAGCCCCTTATTGAAACCATTGATTGAGAGAGATAAATTATTACAAGAAGCTGAATTATCACTTAATGAAGGCAATTTCCAAAATGCTTTAACCTTATTTGAAAAAATTGCGGATTTATGTCTTGATTTAGGTGATGATAGTTTAGGAAATGAATTTAATGAAAAAGCCCAGAAGATTAAAGAAATTTTAGTAAAGATGGAAACAACACCAGTTGAGATTGTTAAACCAAAAGAAGAAGCTCAACCTGCATCAGTTGAATCAACATCACCTAAACCCAAAATTGCTCCTAAACCGGCGATTCCTAAACCACCAGCAATAAAAAAACCAAGTGTGCCAGAACCTAAAGCTGCTCCTAAACCGGCGATTCCTAAACCACCAGCAATAAAAAAACCAAGTGTACCAGAACCTAAAGCTGCTCCTAAACCAGCGATTCCTAAACCACCAACAATAAAAAAAACAACTATACCTGAACCCAAAGTTGCTCCAAAACCAGCGATTCCTAAACCACCAACAATAAAAAAAACAACTGTACCCGAACCGAAAGCTACTTTAAAACCAACTTCACCTAAATCACAATCCACACAGCCAAAATTAACAATTAATCTCGCAGATTTTAAAATTAAACCCCGTCCAACAAATATCTTATCCGCAAAAACCACCGGACCTAAACAATCATTAACGATCAGTCCGTTTAGTGCTATAAAACAAGAAGAACCTCAACCAAAACCATACACTACTAAACCCAAATCACCATATCAACAACCCTTACCTGATTCTAAGAGATTAGCTCCGCCAATGCAAATACCACAGCCACCCATCCCACCGAAAGCTCCCCCTCAAGCCTCTGTTCCGAAGCCTATGACTCAACCAACACCAGCAACAACCAAACCCCCAATAACAATCATAAGTGACCAAGCAGGCACACAAAAAGATGAACTTGAAAAAACTTTAATGGATTTAAAGATTAAATTTGCAAATATTTCTAAAATGGAACTCGACCTTGATATGAAAGAAATTTCAGGAGAAATAACCTCAGAAGAGTTTAATGAGAAATCACAAAAAATTAAAGCCATAAAAGAGAATATTTCAAAACAAATTGAAGATATTCAGAATCTGTTAAATAGTTTTAGCGCATAAAAAATTATAGAATAAATTCCTTAAAATTACATATATGCAGAAATATTTTATAACACTTTTTCTTTCTCATTTTTTTTTTTTATGCATAAAATTTATGTTTTCAATGTGCAACTTTCCAAATATTTATATATTCGAAAATAAAAATTAACATTACCATAAAATTCTAATAAGAGTGATAATAAAATGCCTGTTTATAAATCAATTGAAATAGTAGCAACATCAGATAAAAATTGGGCTGATGCCGTAAAAGAAGGTTATGCCGAAGCAAAAAAGAGTATAAAAGGTATTAGAAATATATCCATAATTCAATCTGATGTTAAAGTAAAAGAAGATAAAGATGAACTAATCTATCGAGTAAGAATGCAAATAAATTTTGAACTTGAGAAATAAATAAGAAATAGCATTTTTCTTATTTTTTCTCTCATTTCTTTTTTTTTTATTATTTAGAAAACAAAAGGGTTATTTATTTTAAATTATTAATTATTAGAATAAGCCGGGTATATTGATAAATGGTAATTGTTATAATGAAATTTGGCGGTAGCTGCTTACAAGACTTAGATTCATTTAAAAACATACTTAATATTACAGAAATTTATAAAGAGCATAAAAAAGTTTATGTAGCCTCCGCATTTAAAGGAATCACGGATTTATTGTTAGATTTCGGCAAAAAAGCAGAAATGGGAATTGATATTGATAAAAATATTGCTTTTATCGAAAAAAAGAATTATGACATAATCGATGAAATTTTTGGTGATAATGAAGAATATGCAAATGTCGCTAAAATATATATTGATAAGAAAATTAGCGAACTCGAAGATGCATTAATTGATGTTAATGAGTTTGGATTTGAGCCATTTTATCAAGATTATGTTCTAAGTTTTGGTGAGATCTTTTCTACTTACATTTTACATCTATATCTTAAAATAAATGGATATAATGTAGTGTTTATCCCTGCAAATGAATTGATAATAACTGATGATAATTTCGGGAATGCTTTTCCACTTTATAAATATACACAAAACCGAATTAGGAAGAAAATGATCCCACTCCTGGATAATCCAAATGACATTACAATATTTTGTATTACCGGGTTTATTGGTCGAAATAAAATCGGCTATATAACCACACTAGGTCGAGGTGGCTCCGATTATACAGCGACAATTCTCGCCCATACAATTTATGATAGCTGTAAATTTAAAGATATTACAGTTATTCTCTGGAAGAATGTTGATGGACTGCTTGTTTCTGACCCAAAATATATAAATAATTCCAAACCACAATTAGTTAAAATTCTAGATTATAACGAAGCAAAAGAAATGGCATTTTTTGGGGCAAAGATTCTGCACCCGAAATGTCTGGAAGCAATAGAACCATATAAAATCCCCTTAGAGATTAGAAATTTTAATAACCCTCTCGAGAAATCTCAATTTACCATAATTTCGGAAAAAACAGACAAATCAAATATAAAAGGAATCTCCACCGTCGAAGAAGTTGCAATGATAACCGTTTCTTCGGGAAGTATGGTCGAGGTTCCTGGTGTTCTTGCCAAAATATTTAACATTATGGGAGATAATAAAATAAATGTTTCTTTAGTTGCTCAAAGCTCCAGTGAAATTAATACCACATTTATTGTAGATGTGAATGATGGAAAAAAAGCATCAAATTTAATTAAAGAAAATGAATTCTTCAAGAATTTCTTTGATATAAAAATTGAGTCTGTAGGAATACTTGCAGTCATTGGATTACAAGTTCTTGATACAAAAATTAAGGCACGTATCTTTAATGCTCTTAGTTCAAATGATATCAATGTTAAATCAATTTCACAATCCGCCCAAGGATTGAACATATCATTGGTTATTAATAAAGAGGATATCGAAAAAGCTGTAAATTGCCTCCACGAGGAATTTCAGTAGTTAAATTCCACGTTTCCACTTATTGATTGAATTAAAATTAAATTAAAAAAAAAGAAAAATATTATAATTAATATCTCGTTCTAACTGATGTAATTCGTAGTTTTGCTTTTGTATTTTCTTCTTTATCTTGTAAAATATTATATTCAGTTTTCTGTGGCAGATTGATCTTAAATTTATGCTCAGAAACAGTTTGATCTTTTTTCCCCTTATCTTGTTCTCTTAAGAGAACTGAAACTTCCAACTCATTATCTTTCCCCGAACGAATTGTTTTAAATTGAGTCCATAAATTCATATCAGATTTTGAAGTAAATGATTGATTTTTTTGCAACTTAATAACAACCTTGTCCGGAAAAGGTGCTTTCATCATCTTTTCCCCATCAATCTTAAAATAAAATTCTCCAACTCGACCCAAAGAATCATAATCCTTTAGAGTTTTTAAGGAGATTAAATCTATACTAACTTGATACCTTTCTTTCTCCGTTGCCCCTTTGGTAAATGATTCTCCTTTAGCACGCGTTTTTTCCCTTTTACATAAACTCTTCTTCCCATAACCATCAAATTACTTAAATTCATTTAAAAATAGAATTATGTAAATAGATAAGAATATATAAAATATAAAAAATTTTGCTTAAAAGAAAATAAGTTTGCAATTACTACACAATTTGGTTCAAATTGAATTTAAAAAATTAGATAGTGTAAAAAATAATAAACCAAAACTGTAAATTTTAAAAAGATAAAACTTAAACTGGGAATTATTGGCCTGAACGAGATTTAATAATTCGTCGGGTCAATTCACCAAAAGCTTCCTCAACGTGCACTCCAGTCTTAGCAGATGTTTCAATGTAAATTGAATTCTCAGCCTCAGCAAATCTTTTTGCTTCCTCTCTGTCAATCACTTCCCCAACATCCTCAATTAAATCAACTTTATTACCTGCAAGAACAAATGGTATATGTTCTCCGGCAAATTGCCGAATCTCCGCTAACCATTTTCGAATTTCAGCATAAGTCTGTGCCCTTGAGAGATCGAAAACTAGAAGAACTCCCGCTGCACCCTTATAAAACGTGCTTCTAATGAACTCAAATCTTTGTTGCCCCCCAATATCCCATATGCTCAACGTTGCAATCTCGTCTCCATCATAATTAACATCCTTTGTTAAAATATCAACACCAACAGTTAGTTTATAGTTTGTAGCAAATCGATTCTTGATAAAACGCTGAACCAAGGAAGTTTTTCCTACTGCGGCAGCACCGCATAAAAGAACTTTAAGCTTATATGAAGACATAATCAACCAATTCCTATGAATTAAGTTATCACATTATTATTTTAGTTATAATGTTATTATTTAAATTATATCACAATATAAAAATACTTTTTTATTAGATTTATATTCTTATAATCAATTTCGAATTTTTAAATTATTTCTTTTTGCCTTTATAAATATAGAAGTATAGAGGATGATCTTGCAATTTTTCACTTTTTAAACATTTCTTTTTATAAAATTAATTAAATTGCATAATTTCTACTTTTGGACCATTCAATATAATCCTTAAGCCCTGATTGAATATCATATTTTGGCTCAAATTTTAAAATTTTATTCGCTTTTTTAATATCCGCAAAACTATCTCGAATATCACCTGGTCTGGGATCCGTATGATCAACCCTTAAATGCTCTTTCCCGCATACTTCTTTCATAATAGCTGCAAGTTTATTTACTGTAATTGGAGAGCTCGCTCCTATATTGAACATCTCACCTGAAATATTCTTCGTTGCCCCGGCAAGCAAATTTGCATCTACCACATCTTTAATGTAAGTGAAATCCCGACGCTGCTCCCCATCTCCAAACACAATCGGATTTTCATTCCGGTATATCCGCCCCAGCCAAATCGGTATAACTCCGCTATACGTTGAGTCCTTCTGTCTCGGACCATAAACATTGAAATACCTTAACGCTACGGTGTTTAAACCATAAACCTTAAAATAGGCATAAAGATACTTCTCACACGCCAACTTTGCTACGCCATAAGGAGAAATTGGGATAAGATTCATATCCTCCCTTTTCGGTAAGGTCGGTGTATCCCCATAAACCGATGAACTCGAGGCAAAAATGATTGCTTCTACGTCCCGAATCCTCGCAGCATTCAAAATATTGAGCGTGCCACCAACATTCACCTCATTGCAAGTAATTGGCATCTTGATAGATTGCGGAACACTCGTAAATGCAGCCTCATGATAAATGATATCAATATCCTCGCACACCTCCAATAAAAACCCAAAATCCCGAATATCAGCCTTGTGAAATGTGAAATTCGGATTTTGCAGCGCACCACCCAAATTTTCCATACGACCGTTGAATAAATTATCAAGCCCAATTACATGTGCTCCTTTCTCCAAGAGTGTATCGGTCAAATTGCTGCCGATAAACCCTGCAGCACCTGAAACTAAAATTTTTATCCCGTCTAAATCTAAAATGTAAATCACCTAATTGAAAAAATCATTGCTATTATTATAAATTTCCCTTTTTAAAGAAAGAAAGAAAAATCTGTAATCGCTCCCGAACCAGAAATAGCTCCAGGACCAGTAAAAACATCTAAACCAATAAAGGCACCAGAGCTGATAATTCCATCGCTAAAGATTCCCGGGCATGTTCCAATTGAAGAATTTGAGGAGACTATACCAACCACTACGGATGAAGGTATATTAAAGGCGTAAAAAGACATTTATAAAGGTATTTCCAAATTTAAGGCACTTGAGGTACCAGAGGTGCTCGAGAAAGTTGATTTAACTCATAAATTAGATACATTTAGAGAGAGATCGTCCGAAATCGCAAAAAAGATTTAAATTATAAAGAGGAAATTAGCGCGGTCGGAAAATTCTCTTGCGGATTTCAAATCGAGCAATACATCCTTAGAATTAGAATTACGGGATATTTTAAAGCAGATTGCGAAAATTAAGGAACTTATTGAATATCAAGAGTTAATTCAGAAGAGAGAAGTGGAACGAGAGTATGTTTCCAGTGCTGAAACAAAAGTTATAACTATATCAAAATCTATGGGCAGAAGGCGTTGTCCAAAATGCGGTAATAGCGATAAATTTATGATAAGGGAAATGATTGATAAAGAGAATATTATTTTGGATTATCCACGTGTATATAGTGAAATATTCAGGTGCGAGCTCTGCGGAGTTGAGCGGCGTGAAAAATGAATTTTAAAAATAATTTGCTATTTTTAACATTTTTAACTTGTATTAAATATAATTTGCCATTGAAAATAATTTTTTAATTCTTCAGAGACTTTTTGACGTGTTTAATTTTCCGCTCTCATCTTAATATATTTTTAAATCAAATGATGTGAAAAATATAAAATTAAATTTAGAATATATATTATTAGATTATAAAAAAGATGTAAAAAAAGTTTCAATTTCTAAAATGGATGATTTTAATTCAAATTTTTCCCAAGCAAGAAAGTGGATTTTAAGTTTTATTGGAGATATAAATCGAATAAAAAGAAGTTTTGATTTCGAGGATTATTCTGATGCTATTTTTAGAACTCAATTTGCTGTTGAGAAACTTAATAAAGCTATTTTAATTTTATTTGGATTAAAAATTAAAAAAACTCATACTCCATCAGATGCTATTAATGAAGACTTAATTTCTGAAAGAATAAAGATTTTAGATGAAGAAACAGAGAAATTGTTATCAAAAATAACAAAGTCAACTAGAAAATTTGAAAAATTAGGGACTACTCCAAGATATGGGTTTGTTAGAGATAACGAACTAGTATTACCAGAGGAGCTTTATTCTTCAAAAGAGGATATAGAGCATTTGTTAAATGAATTCTTAACAATTTCAGAGGATTTTTTAATATTACTTAAAGGAAAATTTTCAAAAAATGAGACAATTAAAGTGATTATAAAAAAATTAAGCAAATGTGTAGGAGAATATAAAGCATGGATAGAGAAAAAATAAACTTAGATTTCATTCAAAATGGATACTTTAGTAAGCGTATTAATAGATATATTGAAAGGTTATTAGATTTAAATGAAATAAATGTTTTTGGTGTGTTGCTTTTTGGGTCAGTAGCTCGAGGGGAAGAAAAGAGGAATAATGAATATACCAGTGATATTGATCTTCTTATAATAATAGAGGAGCAAGGTTTGCCTGAAAAACATATTGATCGTATCTCATTTGAAGTTGAATTAATGTTTGGCTATGATCAAGGTATTGAAGCAATATGGTGGAATTTATCTGAACTTAATACTGCTTTAAGTAATAAAATGCCGATGATTTTGGATGCCATGGATGAGGGAAAAATATTATACGATCCAAATAAAATTTTAAAAAATGCTCGTAAATCTTTATTAAAAGAATTAAAATTAATTGGAGTTAGAAAAAGGAAGAATTCATGGGTTTGGCCCTTAGAGAAAATTGGGGATAAAATTATTTTTTAAAAAAGCATAATTATTTTGGATTATCTTCGAGTATATGGCAAAAAATTCAACTTCTAAACGTTGCATTAAAGCTAATTTGCCATTGATAATGATGTTTTAATCCTTCGGAGACTTTTATTTTTGGCGAATATTCTAAGATTTTTTTTGCTTTCTCGACGTTAGAGTATGTGATATCGACATCACCCAGTTGTTTCTCAATAAATTGAATTTTCTTCTGTTTATTTGCGATGGAATACATTTGCTCAACTAATTGATTTACGGTTATTGGACTCGAGCAGCCGAGATTGAATACCTCTCCAACTGCCTCTGGTTTTTCTCCTGCAGCGATTACTCCATTAATTATATCTGATATATATGTAAAATCTCTAAGTTGTTCTCCATCCCCAAATATGGTTATCCTATGGTTATTAAGGATGAAATCAAAAAATTTTCGAATTGCCATATCGGGGCGTTGGCGGGCGCCATACACGGTAAAAAAGCGTAGTGAGGTGATTGGTAGTCCATATAATCTGTGGTAAAACTCGGCGTATTTTTCGCAGCATAGTTTTGACACGGCGTATGGTGAGATTGGGTTTTTGGGGTGGTTTTCATCTACAGGGGTATATTCCGGGTTGCCATACACGGAGGATGAGGAGGCATTTACAATTTGTTTTATATTTTTATTTAAACAGAATTCAAATAATTTGACGGTTGATTTGATATTGTTGTCCATTAATTCTATTGGATGGATAATTGAATAGCGTACGCCTGCTTGAGCCGCCAGATGGAATATTATATCGATGTCATGCTCAATTTCTTGTAGAGTAGAATCATTTCTGAGGTCTTTCTTAATTAAAATGAAGTCTTTTCTGTTCTCATATTTTTGAGTTAAATCGAGCAAATTTTTTTCTTTCCCGGTGTAATATTCATTGAAGTTATCGATTAGTATTAAGAAATTTCCGTTTCCGATTAGTCTTTCAGATAGGTGTGAGCCTATAAAACCGGAGGCTCCAGTTATCAGGATATTTTTATTTTTTATCATTGATTCATCGTTAAAATTGTTTACACTATTAAATTTATAAACGGTGTGATTAGTTTTTTACTATAAAAAATAAATATTCAAGATTTAAAATATTAATATTATCGGAGTTATTTATTCTTAAACTAAGATAATATTATTTTCCAAATTATTTCATAAATCAAGGTATTTTTAAATGTTTGAGAAACCATCACCCCAGCAATTAGCCGAGGAGGCAGTTCGGCATTTAGATTTAGCCGAGAAATTTGAATCTCAGGAGAATTGGGCAAAAGCTATTGAAGAGTATTCAAAAGCTGTTGATTTATTAAAGCGGAGTGGATTACTATCGCTTCATATTGATGATATAAATGAGCGAATTATGCATTTGACTCAAATATCTCAACAAAACAAGGCTTTGCAGCGAAAGAGAGCCGAAGCTGAGTTTTCTGGTTTAAGGGATGAAGCATTTCACTTTTTGGATAAGGCAAAGTCTTTAGAAGTCAATGGTCGTTATCAAGAAGCCATATCTTGTTATTCTTCTGCTATAAAGTTATTGGAACAGGCTAAATGGGATGAGAGTTTATTAGGACAAATCAAGTTAAAACTTGAAAAATTAGTGGATATCTTTAAACAACAACAAATTATGGCCCATCAAAGAGCATTAAAGACTGAACAGGCACCTATTAAGGTTGAAAAGTCTTTTGGAGCTCCGGAAACCACAATTGTTCCTGCAGGACTTGATAAACGAAGTAAATTACGAATGGAATTTGAGACTCAAAAACGAAAGGAAGAGGATATACAAAATAGTGCATTTGAAGCGATTGATATGGGTAAAAAGCTTTTAGAGGAAAAGAATTTCAACGTAGCAAAATCAAAATATCTCGAAGCTTTAGACCTATTGAGATCTATTGGATGGACTGATGAAAATTTGTCTTATTTGTATGGTGATATTGATTCCGTTGAAAGGCAGAGGGTAGCATTTGAAAAGGTGGAAGGTCAGAAAGTTGAACAGGCTGCAAGAGATACACCCCAACCAATTATTTCGGAGATATATCCTCAGAAAGAAATAGTTCCAGAAATTATGGACGTACAATCAAAAACAATAATGAAATATGAAGCGAAAAAAAGACGTGAGGATGAGGTTCAAAAGAAAGCATTTGAATTGATGGATGAGGGAGAGCGTTTAATAAAGGTCAAGGAATTTGATGAAGCCATGGAAAAGTATGGTATGGCTGGGCAGCTCTTAGAATCTATTGGGTGGGCTGATCAATTAGTTCATATTAATAAAATCATTGATAAGATAAATAAAGATAGAGTAAATTATAAGAAATTGCAGACACAGCAAATTAAAGCAAAAAAAGAAGCGGTTACTGCACCAGTCCCTGAAATCTCAGCAAAAGCAAAAGCAGATATTGAAGTTAAAAAGCAGAAAATAGTAGAGTTTGAAGAACGAAAAAAGCATGAAGAGAGTATTCAAAAAGAAGCTTTTAAGATGATTGATATTGCAAAACGATTTGAGCGAGATAAGCAATATGACGGGGCAATCGAGAATTTTAATGGAGCAATTGATTTATTACAATCAATAGGGTGGACTGATTATGTTAAACCAATATACAAGTTCATCTCGGATATTAGAAGAAGACAAGAAAATGAACAGAAAGTACTCGAGGAGAAAAAATCTCGAGAGAAAGAATATTTAAAATTCCAAGAAATTATAAAAAAGCATGAAAAGATTCAAACGGAGCAGGGATTAGAGGGAATTTCCCTAAAACAGAAAGAGCTTGAAAAGACACGAGAAATAGATCACGCAAAAGAGAAAAAAGCTTTTAATGTAATAAATGAAGCCGATGAATTGGTAAGAAAAGGCAGTTATGAAAAGGCAATAAAAACTTATAAAAAGGCACATGATATTTTTAGAGAGATAGGTTGGGTTGAACAAATTGCGACAATTGAAACTACAATAAATACAGTTCAACATAAATATAGAGAATTTTTAAAAAATGACGAGAAAGCCACGGAATTAAAAGTTAAGCGTGCTGTAGAAGATGAAGAATTTCGAAAAACAATTGCCGAGCAGATTCGAAAAGAAAGGGAAAAGTTAGAGAAGAAAAAGATCGAAATTAGAGAATATGAAACAGAGATTGAATATCGGAAGAAAAGAAAGGTTGAAGCTTTTAAAATTTTAGATGAGGCAGAAGAATATACATTGCGTGGGGATTTTGATGTTGCCATAGAAAAATATTACATGGCATCAATGATTTTTGTAGAAATTCAATGGACTGATGAATTATCACTCATTCAAAGTGTTATTAGAAATCTTGAAAATAAAAAGAAAGAAAGGAGGCTTTTAAGTCTAAAGGAGAGAGAAGATGGGTTAAAAAGAGAAAAGGAAACAAAAGAATTTCAAGCCAAAATTTCTGAACAATTAAGAGAGGAACGTGAGAAGTTAAGAGAAAAAGAGATTACAGTTAGAGAATATGAAAAAGAAGTGAAATATCGGGAAAAACAAAAGGATAAAGCATTTAAGATCTTAGATGATGCTCAAAAATTAACAATCAGTGGAGATTTTGATGAAGCTATAGAAAAATATGAAGTAGCTTCGATTATTTTTGCAGAAATTCAATGGGATGATGAGTTGGCACTTATCCAGAATGCAATTCGAGATCTTGAGAATAATAAGAAGGAAAGAGAATTAAGGGAACAAAAGATTCGAGAAGAGTTATTGAAACGTGAGCAAGAAACACAAGAATTTCAGAATATGATTGCTAAAGAATTAAGGATAGAGCGTGAAAAGTTAAGAGAAAGTCAAATTACGTTAAGAGAATATGAACAAGAAGTAGATTATCGTGAGAATCGAAAAAATGAAGCTTTTGATATTTTAGATGCTGCAAAGATGTTAATAATGAGGGGGGATTTAGATGCTGCGATTGAAAAATATCATGAGGCATCAATTATTTTTGCTGAAATTCGGTGGACAGAAGAGTTGGCACTTATTCAAGGTGCAATACGCAAACTTGAGCAAAAAAAGAAAGAGAAAGAACTTTGGGAACAAATTGTAAGAGAGGAATCTATCAAAAAGGAACAAGAAGTAAGAGAATTTCAGCATGAAATTGCTTTAATCAAGAGTCAACAAGAAGAGAAAGTAAAATTTGCACAATATATTCAAGAGCAGAAAGAAATCTTATCAGAGCAGAAATTAAAGAAACAAGAAGAAGCATTGAAAATGCTTGAGACTTCATATGAACATATAAGTAATGGAAATTTAGATGAGGCTATTAGAATTCATAAATCGGCAATAGAAATTCTTAATCAAATTGGTTGGAAAAGTCCTTATCTTAGGGTAATTAAAGATACACTGGAGAATTTAAATAGACGTAAGATTGAAATCGTACAAAAGCTACAGCGCCAGAAGGAATTAACAGTTAAACATGAAGCTGAAGAAAGAGAATTTCAAGCGAGAATTACTCATAATATTGAGTTAGAAAAGAAAAAAATGTATGTTAAAAAAATCGCGACTCAGACTAAAGAACGATTACTTGCTTATCGAGAAAAAGAGCGTATTGAAGCATTTGATGTAATGAATAAGGCGGAGATTTTAACAAAACGTGGAAATTTTGATGAATCTTTAGATCTTTATCGTCAAGCTGATATTATTTTAAGTGAAATTCAATTCCCCTCACATGCTGTTAAAGAAATGATACAGAAAATTAAATTGAAACAAAAGGAACAAAAAGAATTATTACAGAAAGAAAGAAAGATTCAAATTCATAGGCAATTAGAAGAGGCAACATTTCAAAAAGAAATTACTCGTCGGTTAGCATTTGAGAGAGAGAAGATGATAGTGAAGAAAATAGCTATCGAAACACGCGAGAAAATAGAAGTATATCGTGAGCAAAAACGAGAGGAAGCATTTAAGATATTAGATGAGGCAGAAGATTTAACAAAAACTGGAAATTTTGAGTTGGCAATTAATAGATATCGAAATGCTATGCTTCTTTTAAGTAAAATACAATATCCTGTTGATTCGATTCATGAAATGATAGGAAAGGTTCGTTTAAAAAAGATTGAACAAGAAGAAATTAAACGAAGAGAAATTGACCTAGCAGCCCGAAGAGAGATAGAATCAAGAGAATTTCGGGAGAAAATTGCTTGGGAATTAAGAAGAGAGAGTGAGAGATTAGCAAGAAGGACAATTGCTCTCATAGAATATGAAGCTGAAGTAGAATATCGTGAAGATAGAAAAAAGGAAGCTTTTGATGTGTTAGATTCGGCAAAGTTATTAACACTTAGAGGTGATTTTGATGCATCTATTGAGAAATATCGGGAAGCTTCTATAATATTAGCGGAAATACAATGGACAAAAGAATTAACACTTATTCAAAATACAATTCGCCAACTGGAAAATAGAAAGAAAGAACGAGAACTTTGGGAACAACAATATCGAGAAGAAGCAATTAAACGAGAGATTGAAGAGAGAGAATTTCAAGAAAAAATTACTGAAATTTCAAGAAAGGAGCGTGAAAAATTAAGAGAAAAAGAGATTGCACTTAGGGAATATGAACAAGAAAAAGAATATCGAGAAAAAAGGAGGGATGAGGCATTTAAGATTTTGGATAAAGCAGAAAAATTTACTATTGCTGGAGATTTTGATGTAGCTATAGAAAAATATCATGAGGCATCTATTATTTTCGCTGAAATACAATGGACAGAGGAGTTAGCACTTATTCAGAATGCAGTTCGTGATCTTGAATATAAAAAGAAAGAACGGGTATTTTGGGAACAAAAAGCTCGAGAGAATGCAATTTGGAGGGAATTAGAAGCAAAGAAATTTCAAACAGATATTACTGAGGCATTAAAAAAGGAGCATGAAAGATTAAAGGAAAAAGAGATTGCAATCAGAGAATATGAAAAAGAAGTAAAATATCGGGAGATGAGAAAAGAAGAAGCATTTCATATTTTAGATTCGGCACAAATTTTAACAATGAGGGGAAATTTTGATGAGGCTATTGAGAGATATCATGAAGCCTCAATAATTTTAGCAGAAATTCAATGGATAGAAGAATTAAATCATATTCAAAATGCAATTAGTGAGCTTAATAAGAAAAAGAAAGAAAGAGAGCTTTGGCAACTAGAATTAAGAGAAGCAGCACTCAAACAAGAGCATGAAATAAGAGAATTTCAGCATAAAATTTCTATAATGAAAAAGAGTGAAGAAGATAAAGTAAAAATGGCACAATTTATTCAAGAACAACAAGGGGTTTTATCAGAACAACAATTAAAAAAGCAAAATGAAGCGTTGAAGATGCTTGAAGTTGCAGATACTCATATAAAAAGAGGTCAATTAGATGATGCTATTGAAATTTATAGGTTAGCAGTAGATATTTTTAATAAGATAGGATGGAAGGGTTCTTATCTTAAAGTAATACAAGACACATTTGATAATTTAACTCAACGAAAATTTGAAGTTGAACAAATAAAACAACATCAAATTCAATTAGCAGCTCAACGTGAAGCAGAAGAAAGAGAATTTCAAGCTAAAATTACTCGAAGTATAGAATCCGAAAAGAAGAAAATGCTGGCAAAAGAAATTGCTATTCAAACTCAGGAACAAATAATTGCTCATCGAGAGAAAAGACGTAACGAAGCATTTGATAATATGGATAAAGCAGAGGAATTAACTAAAACTGGAAAATTTGATGAATCATTAACACTTTATCGCCAAGCTGATATAATATTAAGTGAAATTCAATTTCCATCATATGCGGTAAGAGAAATGATACAGAAAATCAAGATAAAGCAAAAGGAACAAGTGGAATTACGTCAAAAAGAGAGAGAAATTCAAATAAAAAGACAACAAGAAGAAGAAGCATTTCAAAGAGAAGTTGCTCGTCAGGTAGCGCTTGAGAGAGAGAAGATGAAAGTGAAGGAAATCGAAATTGAGACTCAAGAAAATGTAAGAGCATACCGAGAAAAACGTCGAAATGAAGTATTTAATATATTAGATGAGGCGGAACTCTTAACAAAAAGAGGTAACTTAGATTTAGCCATTGATACTTATCGTAAAGCCGCTCTTTATCTAACTGAAATTCAATATCCGGTTGATGCAATTTATGAAATGATTAGTAAACTTCGCATTAAAAAAATAGAACAAGATCAAATGAAACAGCAAGAAATTGAAGCATCTACTCGAAGAGAGCTTGAATATAGACGTTTTCAGGAAGAGATTGCTCAAGCATTGAAAAGAGAAGAGGAAAGACTCAAAGAAAAAGAAATTAAGCTTAGAGAATATGAAAAAGAAAAGGAATATCGTGAAAAAATAAAGGATGAAGCATTCATTATTTTAGATAAGGCAAAACAATTTATGGCTAGGGGAAATTTTGATGCCGGTATAGAGAAGTATCACGAGGCTTCAATAATTTTAGCTGAAATTCAATGGACAGAGGAATTAAGAAATATTCAAAATGCCATTCGAGAACTTGAAAAGAGAAAGAAGGAAAGAGAACTTTGGGAGCAAAAAGCTCGAGAAGAAGCACTTAAGAGGGAACAAGAAGCGAGAGAATTTCAATACAATATTTCGCAAATGAAAGCAATGAACGAAGAAAAAATAAAAATGGCTCAATTTATTCAAGAGCAACAAAAGGTTTTATCAGAGAGAAATTTTTTAAAGCAAAATGAAACGCTAAAAATGCTTGAAGTTGCAGATGCACATATAAAAAGAGGTAAATTAGATGATGCTATTGAAATATACATGTCTGCTATGAAAATTTTTAATGAAATAGGGTGGAAAGGACCATATTTAAAATTAATTCAAGATACACTAGATAATTTAAATAAGCGTAAATTCGAAATTGAACAAATTAAACAACAAAAAATTGAGTTAGAAGTTAAACGTGATGCAGAGGAGAGAGATTTTCAAGCAAAAATTGCACAAGGTATAGAGATACAAAAACAAAAAATGCTAGCAAAAAAAATTGCTATTCAAACTCAAGAAGAAATATTTGCCCATCGTGAAAATAGGCGTAAAGAAGCATTTGATATTATAGATAAAGCTGAAAAGATGACGAAAGAAGAAAATTTTGATGATGCGTTAAGGCTATACCGTCAAGCCGACATATTTTTGAGTGAAATTCAATTCCCATCAAACATTGTAAAAGAAATGATACCGAAAATTAAATTAAAACAAAGGGAACAAGAAGATTTACGGCAAAGAGAAAGAGAGATTCAAATTCAAAAACAATTAGAAGAGGAGGGATTTCAAAGGGAAATTGCTTATCATATAAAGCTTGAGAAAGAAAAAATGAGGTCAAAAAAGACTACACTTGAAGCACAAGAAATAATTAAAGATTATCGCGAACAAAGAAGAGAAGAAGCATTTAGAGTGCTAGAAGAGGCAGAACAATTAACCAACTCCGGAAAATATGAATTGGCAATTGGTACTTATAGAAATGCCATGTTAATTCTTAGCGAGATTCAATATCCTACCGATTCAATTAATGAGATGATTAAAAAAGTTCAGAATAAAAAATTAGAGCAAGAACATCTTAAACATATAGAAATGGAAGCAGTGCTCCAAAGAGAGCAAGAAGAAAAGTACCTTGAAGAAGAGATTGCCCAAAAAGTTCAGTTAGAACAAGGAAGAATGATGGAGAAGTTAAAAGCTATTGTATCACGTGAAAAAATACAAGTACGTTTTGAACAACGAAGAGAAGAAGCATTCAAGGTATTAGAAGAAGCAGAACAATTAATTAAAACTGATAAATTTGATGAAGCAATTGAAACATACCGAAAAGCTTCATTAATTCTAAGTGAAATTCAATATCCCTTAGAGTCAATTAATGAGATGATCAGAAAATTACAAATGAGAAAATCCGAACAAGCACAGATTATTCAACAAGAAAAAGAAGCACGACTCCAGAGAGAAAGTGAAGAAGCCGAACTTAGAAGAATTATTGAAGAGCGTCAGCGTCAAGAAGAGGAGATGAAAAGAGCAAAATATTTGGCTCTAAAGCAAAGGGAGGAATTAATTAAAAAAGTAGAAAGTCGTAGAGAAGTTGCATTTTCCCTATTGGAGAATGCTGATAAATTTTTAAAGCAATTCCCTCCTGATTTTGATAAATCAATTGAGTTGTATTTAGAAGCAAGAAATGTTCTTTTAGAGATAAATTGGGAGCCAGAAATTGCGAATTTAGACGCTATGATCAGAAGTTTAAGAGAAGAAAAACAAAAATTTATCATTCAACAAAAACAAGAAGAAGAGGCTCGAATTCGTGCTGCTGAAGAATATGAGAAATTTAACCAAGAAATTCTAAGAAAAAAGTTAGAAGTTCAAAGAGTTCAAGAAGTACAACGGATGAAACTTGAAGCATTTAAATTTGAACAAGAACAACGAGAAAAACTTCAACAAGAGGGTTTTAATCTTCTTGATGATGCGAAAAAATCAGTTTTAATGCATCAGTTTAATTTTGCTTACGAGCAATTTGATCAGGCTATTGAAAAATTTAAGAGGATTGGTTGGTTTGAACAGATAAAATATATTGAAAAGGAAATAGAGACCACTAAGAAATTAGAAGAAAATGCAATAAAAGCACAAGAAGAAGTTAAAAGAGCTCAAGAGGCACTCTTAAAACAAAAAGGATTGGAAGACCAGCGGCGAATAGAAGAAGAGACAATAAAAATACATTCAGTCAAGGAAATTACAGCAATTTCAGATGACATTATCAAATCGTTAAGACAACAACGATTAGAACAAGAAAGTACTCAAGTTGTTTCTAAAGAACAAATTAAATCAGATGCTGCAAGTTTTGCAAAAGAGTTAACAAAAATGATTAAAATCAAACAAGATTTGATGGCTGAAATTGCAAAAGCTGAAGAAGACGAGAAAGAAAAAACAACAGAGAAAGAAAAACAAAAAACTAAGGAAGAACTTAAAGAACTACATAAGTGGATAAAAGATGCTGCCAAAAAATCAAAGAAAAAATAATTCCTAATTTTAATTTATAAAGGTTTAAATTTTTTTTATTTCAATAACAGATTTATTAAGATCTCTGTGTAGATAGATTATTCCAATTATCATTAGAGCCGAAATTGCTACTATAATTAATAATCGATAATCAAAAATTATTGATAATAAAAAATTTCCTGAACCACTGCCAAATATCAATTTTACAACTAAGAAATAATCATGATTGCTTGGTACAAAAATTCCACATCTTCTATAAAAATCAAATTGGTTAATAGTTGAAGCAGTTATTATAGGTTCTCCATAATAATTAGGTGTGGTATCAAAAATATAAAGCTCTGCTTCTGCATCATTTAATAAGGCTAAATCAAAAAAATAATGCATTCCACCTTGTAAGTTAATTTTTCTGCACCACACTTTTTTTTGATTAGAATTATCTCCTAAGGAAAAACAAACACTATTATTATTTTCAAAACTTACATATTGGTCCAATGCATCTAGAGCAGCATAACCTTGAACCATTCCCCATCCTTGATAATTATCTTTTATAACTCTTGGATAAATAGTCTTTAAGGAAGTTAAAGAAATAATACTTTTTACTTCAAGGGGTGTTAAAGAAAAGTCTTTTTCAAGCATTAATGATGCTAAGCCGCTAACCATAGGAGCTGCTGCAGATGTCCCAGAAGCGTACATATAGGTATTATTTCTCCCAAGATGGTCCTTTGTAGCTCCATATATACCAACAGCGGGTGCGCATAAATCTGGTTTGATAATATTTTCACTAGAAGGACCTTTACTGCTTTTTGAATACATCATACCGTTGTTTTTCACACCACCGACACCAATAACCGATTTTGCATCAGCAGGAGAATTAATTGTTTGAAAACCTGTTCCCTCTCCCCCATCATTTCCTACAGCAGCAACCACAACAATTCCTGCTTCCACCAAGGATTCTGTGATTGAATTTAAGAGTATAATTGAATCACTATCTGAGGAAGCTTCTACTCCAAAGCTCATACTCACTATTTTTATATTATATTTATTTTTATTTTCAAGAACCCAATTAATCCCATTTTCGATGGTTTGAATAGAAGATATTAATTCATCTTCCTCTTCAGAGTATTCAAATACTTTTATAGACACCAACTTTGCATCAGGGGCTACTCCAAGGTATTGTGGTGAATTCCCTACTGCAATTGATGATACATATGTTCCATGAGAATCAATATCTTCTGGACTTTTTTCTATTTGAGTAAAAGCATCATAAAACGCTATAATTTTTTCATTCCAAGATTGGGTCCCATTATTTGTGAAAACTTCATGATACGGATAAATTCCCGTATCGAATATTGCAATAGTTGAATTTTCTCCGCTTAAATCTTGATCAATAAAAGATCTATTTACGCTAATCAAATCACTCACTTGAAATTGAGAAATATCTGCTACCTTAAAGGGTGCTTGATTGGTTTGAAGATTTAAATTATAATTTGGATTTAATGAAAAAGTTATTTGATTTAAATGAATCATTAGAAAAAGATGGGGAGAATTAAGCCAGATTACTATTAACCAGAAGAAAATCAATTTTTTATTTAAAAATGGTTTGCACCTATTTGAATAGTGAAACATGAATTGCACTTATCCATAAAAAATTGATTTAATATTTGAATAAAAATAAAAGTTAATAATTATATGAATTACGTAATTTTATTTTTAATCCAATAAGTTGTAGTTATTATGGAACCAAGGGAAAAAAGGGAATTTTCCTTAGAAGAAAGGAAGATGTATGCTCGTCAGCAGCTCGTTGAAGGCTGGGATCAAGAGACTATAAAGAATAGTTGTGCTTTGATTATTGGAGTGGGAGCTCTCGGGTGCGAGATTGCTAAGGATTTAGCTTTAATGGGTATAGGAAAATTAATTTTAGTTGATATGGATAAAATTGAAACCTCAAATCTCTCAAGACAAATGTTATTTCATGCAGGAGATGAGGGTAGAACAAAAGTTGAGGTTGCTGCAGAGCGTTTAAAATTGATGGCTCCGTTTCTCGAAGTTGAGTATTATTTTGATAAATTACAAAATCTTCCAATGAAGGTGTATGAAGAATCGGATGTTATTATTGCTGCATTAGATAACGTTAGGGCAAGAATGGATTTAAACAAGATTGCTTTAAGATTAAAAAAACCAATGGTGGAGTCTGGTACGGTAGGATTTGAAGGTCATGTTCAAAACATTATCCCAAAAGGCTCAAATATAAAATTCCATGATAGAGAAAAAGTTATAGATGAAATAGTGCAAGAAAAATTATGGAATTTATCAGAAGAAGAATATACTGAATATTTTGCCGCTCAAGAAAGTATAGAAAAGCTTGAGGAGCGAATAGTTCTATTAAAATCTCAATTTATGGAACCTGTTGTTGAAAAAGTACGAAAACAAGTTGAAAATGAGTTTGATGAAAAATATTCTGAAGATTATCTTGATCAAACAGCTTGTTATAGGTGTCTAGTTCCTATTCCACCACCTGATGATAAATTAATTGCAGCATGCACATTAAAGGGTATTCCGAGAAATAGAAATCATTGTGTTTTAAAAGCAGAGTTAAATTTTGAAAAGAAATATGGACGGATGCCAGATTTGGGTAATGATGAGGATATATACAAATTAATGGAATTATCTCAAGAGGAATTAAAATTATTACGAGAACGAGTTTTTAAGGAAAACGTCTCTGATGAGCAGTTATCAACATTATCAGAAGAAGAAAATCAAGAGTGGAAAATCAATATTCAAGATACATTCGGTCAAGATTATGTATTTGAAGATATGGAAAATATTTTAGGAAATAAAATCGCTGCCGTTCAGACAGTTAGTTCAATTATCGCAAGTATTCAGTCCCAAGAGGCATTAAAATTAATATTTAGAGCAAAGGGAAGAGATATTGGACCCCCCATGGATCCTCCGTATGTTAATTATAGCGGAATTTATGGAATATTCGAACAAGTCCCAGTGTTTAAGAGAAAAGATTGTATTGATTGTGGGGATATTGAAGGAGAGGAAAATGTTAGTATTGTGGTTCCATTTAATTCAAAGGTTAAAGATATTTTTAATGCACTAGATGTTTCTGGTTATAAATTAGATACCGAAAAGTGGATGATCACAAATTCAATGAATAAAGAGATTCTTTGGCACCCCTCAATTCCCACATTTAAAGATCCTGAAGCTCTATTACAAAGCTTAAAAATAACGAGTAATGACGTTGTAACACTCACACCTTTAAGTAAAGATGTAAGTAAATTAGAAATAAAGAAATATAACGTAATCGTTTCCTATTTATAAAACTTTCATTTATACTTCATTTTTTACTCCTTGCTTTCCTAATATTTGCAATGAATTTATCAATCAAGTAAGTTTTTATTTTGGCATTTTTACCTGCTTCCATATCAAACTCAGAATCTCCTACATAAATAGCTTGTTTGCTAGAAATATTAAAGTGTTTCAGAATTTTATAAAGACCTTCAGGATCAGGTTTCCATTCAACAACATCTTCTCTTCCTACAATATATTGGAATTTTCCCAAAAGATTTTGTTTAGTTAAAATAGAAAAAATTGTTGAGCGAAAGTTTAAAGAAAAAATTGCAAATTTAATATCTGAATTTAATCCCAACTCTTCTAAATTCTCGATAAAAAAAACTATTTCTTCAAAGAATGAATATTCTTTTATCTTTTCTCTTTCAAATTTTTCAATAGTTCGAATATAAGATTCAATTAAATCGGGATCTCCTCTCGCTACAACTTTTTGTAAACCTAAAGTAATTCTGTTAAATGTTTGATCTTCTCCAAAATCATCCATATATTTATCACTAAGTAATTTACGCAAAGCATCCCAATCTACATGTAATTTTACAAGAGTGCCATCAAAATCAAAGACCACTACTCGCAAATCTTTTGGAAAATCCAATAATTCACTTAGCAACATTTAATATTTTAATTATTATTTTTTTATTCATTTATTATTTTGTAGGATTAAGTTTTAAAAGGAAAAAAAAGAAAAAGGAAGTCATTAAAGATATTTCTATAAAAAATTCCTAATCCATTGCGTATTTTTTCGTCCAGTTCTCTGCTTTCTTATCAAATTTCGATTTTTGTTTAAAATATTGCTCTCCCGCTTCATGATTTAAAGGATCGCCGGGATTAAAAAATGGTGGTTCCACATGCATCATTCCCTTCAATGCTTCGACAATATTTGTTAATGTTTTAGAAGGAGTCCACCCCGAAGCCCCAGTAGAGGCATCAACCTTACCGACTAGATCGGGATTAATAAGATCAAGACAAATATTCAATTTTCCTGGTGGAATTGAAGAGTCGATATTAGGATGCCACATTAAAGTATGAGCATATACATATGGAGGTGCAAAAGGATAGTTCTCGGGCATTTTTATCTCGAATAAAAATTTACCTCCTGAATACGGAATTCCTGGCTTTCCTATTATTGAAAGCCTAAGGTGGTCTATTGATCTTCCCCAAGGTTCGATAATAACGAATTGATTATCTTTAAATGCCTCAAGCGCCTCTGCATAATCAGTTTCTTCTCTAATTTTTTACACCTAATAAGTTTAATTGTAATCTCAATTTAAAATTAAATTAAAAATAATTATGTTAAGTAATTTTATAATATTAGAATATAGTTAAAAATGTATTTAATATATAAACATGCTAATTTTTTTGCAAAATTTTCTAAATTCGGACCCTTACGCGAGTTAAATTGTCATTATTCTTTATAGAATAATAATTGTGAATCTAACTCAAAAAATTCGAATATTTCCCTCAAAGAATCAAAAACTGATTCTGTGGGATTTGTCGGAAAAATGTCGATTAATATATAATTTTGCGTTAGCTGAAAGAATAGAAAATTGGAATAAAAACAAATATAAGCCAAAAGACGACAAAAAATATATATCTTATTTAGAGCAACAAAATAAATTACCTTTACTTAAAAAGAAATATCCTGAATATAAATGGGTTTATTCTAAAGTTTTACAAATGATATTGAAAAGACTCAACTCTGATTATAAATCGTTTTTTACGAAATGGATAAATGGAGATAAACAAGCTCGACCACCTAAATTTAAATCAAAAAAAAGATTTACAACAATCTGTTATAATCAGAGTGGTTTCAAATTAGAAAAGAAAGTGATACAATTTTCGCATAAACACCCTTCAAAAATTCCATTAATATTTTCTCTTAAATATCCTTATTGTGCTGTTGAAATTGTTAAACAGGTGGAAATTTTTAAAGATTTCCAAAATCGATGGTTTATTTCTATTACATATGAAGTTCAAGCACTAAAATACAAAGATAACGGGCTATATCAAGCAATTGATTTAGGAGTTTCAAATATTGTATCTGCGGTGAATTTGCACTCTAAATTTATTCAAATTAAAAATAAAAGAGCAGATCTCTATTGGAAAAAGAAAATAGAAAGCATTCAATCAAGGCGAGACCACTGTAAAAAATATAGTAAAAAGTGGAGAAAATATCATTACAAATTCAGGAAGATGCATCAAAAGTGTGCTTATCAAATGCGTGATTTTCAACATAAAATTTCAAAACATATTGTGACACATACCAAAGCAAATACAATAATTGTCGGAGACCTAAATGTGAAAGAGATGGCTAAAAAGAAAAAATCTATGGGAAATGCTCAAAAAAATAAAGCTAACAAAACTTTAAACTATTCTGTTAACAATACGGGATCGTTGGGTCGTTTTGTCGAATTCTTAATTTACAAGGCGAGACTTGTAGGGAAAAGAGTTATAAGAATTGACGAATCGTATACTACTCAACGATGTTCAATTTGTGGAAAGCTTAAAAAAAGAAATCTTTCCGAAAGAATTATTCAATGCGATTGTGGAAATTATCTTGATCGTGATCTTAATTCTGCGATCAACATTATGATTAAATTTTTGAAACATAAGCATTGTTACGTATTCCTATCGCATCAACCCTCCTTGAACGAGGAATCCTTTCTACAAAAAAAGGATTTGCTACGATACACAGCCCCATCCGTAGTAAAAGTGATGGCGGACTCGTAGTGATACTAAAAAATTAGAAATATTTACTAATTTTTCAGTAAGTTCAATAATACATCTCGATTTTTATTAATAAATCTTTTTAATAAATTTTTAGTTTAGTTAATTTCCTTACCATTTAATTTAATGGACCAATGAAATATTTTTAAGAATATATTTAATAAATAGCTTAGTATTATTACCAATTGGTTAATATGGGAAAAGAATTACCTAAGGAACATTTAAAGGAAAGAATTTTAAAATTTTTGAATAAGAGGAAGGTTTTAGTCTTATGCACATGCAATAACAATATTCCTCGCGCAACTCCGCTTGATTTCTACAATGATGGATTAGACATATATATGACACCTGCAGGTGGAGCGAAAGTTAAAAATCTAAAAGTGAACCCTATAGCAAGTATAGGAATATATACACCACTGTCCGAAGGTGAGATTCAAGGATTGCAAATAACATCAACTAAAATAAGATTTATTTATCCTGAGGATGATGATTATGAACATGCGAGAAAGATTGTTAAAAGGAAAGCTAAAATGTTTTTGAAGATAATTCCTGAAAAAATCGATTATTTAGATTATTCTTTAAGTAAAGAGGGATATTCAAGGTTTCAAGTTTTAGAACTGAAGGTAGATTAGAAGAAGTAAATCTTGGATTATTATCTATAAATATTTTTTAAGCTAAGTTTTATAAAAGACTTATAAACTGACAAAAATTAAGTATTTTATAATTTTTTAAAAAAAATGGTTTATTAAAAATTGGTTACAAAAATTGTAGTCATTGGAATGGGATATGTTGGAATTCCTATGGCAGTACTTTTAGCGGATATTGAAGATTTTCAAGTCTTAGGAATACAACGTCGCTCAGAAAGGTCTGGTTGGAAAATTGATTACCTTAATGCTGGAAAGAATCCATTCGAGGGTGAAGAACCTGGGCTCGATAAATTAATTGCCAGAGTAGTAAAAAATAAAAAATTTCGGGTTATTGATGATTATTCAGTTTGTAAGAATGCAGATTATATTTTAATTGATGTTCAAACTCCCGTAGATGCAAAAAAGATACCTCGTTATGAATCCTTAAAAAAAGTTTCAGAAAATATATCGAAAAATTTATCCAAAGGGACTACTATAATAATTGAATCAACTGTAGCTCCTGGAACAACCGATTATTTTGTAAAACCAATTTTGGAAGAGGGAAGTGGTTTAGAAAGGGGTAAAGACTTCTATCTGGTATTTTCATTTGAAAGACTAATGCCTGGAGCGTTAATTGATTATATTGTGAATATGCCAAGAGTAATTGGTGGAGGCTGTGAAGAAGCAAATAAGCGAGCATTAGCATTATATAGTCGCGTGATAAAATCTGAACTTCATTTTACAGATACATTGACCGCAGAATTAACTAAAGTTATAGAAAACACATATAGAGATATTAATATCGCATTTTCAAACGAAATGGCATTATTATGCGAAGATTTTAATCGAAATATTTTTGAAATTATCAATCTTATCAATATGAGAAAAGATAGAATGATGCATATACCTGGTTCAGGCGTTGGAGGTCATTGTTTGACGAAAGATCCATGGTTATTAGTTCATGGACATGATAAATACACAGAAAAGAAGTATTGTACAAAAATGGTGCCACTCTCAAGAAAAGTTAATGAATTTATGCCAGTTCATACAAGTGAGTTGCTTAATGAAGCTTTTATGGAAGCAGGAATAAAAGAAAACCCTTTTAAAATTGCAATTTTAGGAGTTGCATATAAAGCAGATTGTGATGATACCAGAAATACTCCCGTAGTATCGATTGTTGAAAAGGTTAGACGTCTATTTTCATATAATAAAATCGAAATCATTGCTCATGATCCATATGTTAAAACGAAGGACTATAATAATTCGGAATTGACAAGAGATCTTGATAAAGCAGTAACGGATGCTGATGGAATAATTATCGCTACAAATCATAGTATGTATAAACATTTAGATTTAGATGACATCAGAAAGAAAATGAGGCATCCCGTAATTATTGATGGTCGCAATATTCTTACAAAAAAAGAATGCCAAGACCATGGTTTTATCTATAGAAAAGTCGGAGAAGGACCAAATTAATCCTAACTTCTCTTTTTAGAAAAACTAAAAAATAAATATTAATTTACACATATTAATTGATATTTGTTGGAAAAAATTATAACAACCCCTGGTAGCTCAGTGGTAGTAGCGCACGGCTGTAGATTTTTATCGCGTATTGAGAAAAAGATCAATGAAAATACGTCAGCTAAAGCGAATAGATACCGTGTGGTCGCTGGTTCAAATCCGGCCCAGGGGACTTTCTATTTTTTTTTATTTTTAGAAAACTTAGAAAATTTAAAGCTTTTCAGTTGATTTCTCCCATTTTTTAAATTCTGAGTCAAGTGTTGCGATAAAATCATCTGTTTTATCTACATCGAACTCTATTATATCTTTATCAATTTTAAAATTAAATTCCTCAGCCCAATCAAAAATAAAGTCCCATAGATCGCTTTCTTTCATCTTAAGAACCTCAGCCATCCGAGATACCTCCAATCGCCGTGATACTCTAACTATTGTCGCCAACTTTGCTAGCCTTTGTTGTTGTAGCTGCTCTTGTTGTTGTTCTTCCGTGATGGGTTGTAATTTTTCTGGAACTGCTTTTATTTCTTTTTCCATTGGTGTGATGGGTTGTAATTTTTCTGGAACTGCTTTTATTTCTTTTTCCATTGGTGTGATGGGTTGTAATTTTTCTGGAACTGCTTTTATTTCTTTTTTAGTCGGTCTAAATTTATATAAGCTTATCGTAACAACAATATATCCGCACCAAGTGATTTGTATTGGAAACATATAGTAAAACCTTAAAATACCTGTTGTGATTATTAATAATATGCATCCAAGTATCCCAAATACAATAGAACTATTTACTTTTAACAATTGTGCAAATAAAATTGAGAGAAAAATGAAAAGGGGGCTACTCCATAAAAGAATGAGATAGAAAAAAGAATAGGGAGCTACTCCATAAAACACTGTTAGTATAAAAATTATAAGAAAGATTAAATGAATTAATCCTATCCTGCGAAATATTCGTTTGTATTTTTCCTGAATAACCGAATATGTTAATGTATCCTTTAATTCCATCAATTTATATAAATATAAGTTAATTGTAACCAAATAAAAACCAACAAATAAAGGTAATAATACTACATCAGCAGAACCAAAAAAAGCATCACCAATAATCAGGTTAATTCCAATTCCAATACATCCAAGTGCCCCTGATACTATAGCTTTATTTACTCTTGTAAAAAAAGCAAATATAATTGAAAGAAAAATAAAAAAAAGACCTTGCCAGCCACCATAAACGAAAAGCATATATCCCCCTCCAGGTGGGATTGGTAAAAACGCGACTATTATAAAAAATATAATAACGATTAAATGTTTTAATCCAATATTGCGAAACTTCTGTTTATTTTTCTCATTATCCAATAAATTTCTCACCGAATAATTTAAATTATTAATTAATCCTTTCTGATCAATTATAATATTTGATTATATCAAATTTAATTTATTCCAAATCTGTATAAATATTTTTTAAAAATTTATGTAGCAAACCATATAGCGAATTAAGTGGAATTGATATTATTTACTCAGTTATTAATAATTAATATTTCCATAGGGAGCAAGGATGCCCTAATATTTCTAACAATTTTTATATTGATATTGCCCAATTCTTAGAAGTTAATGGAATTCTTATTTAATTTTAAGGATTAAACTTTTTATGAGTTAAATTTCTGCGCAAATTTTATTTTCTTTAATAATAATACTTTATAATAATCTAAATTTGCTAATCTTAAAAAAAAAAATTAGGAGCAAACTTGCTAAAAAACAATGATAAGATTGATATAAACGATTTAGAAATCAATCCTTTATTACAACAACTTAGGGAAAACCCTATTGCAGGGAATGGAGAAAATCATTATTTCACAAGTTTTGATGGGGCAAAAATTTTTTATCGAGTTTGGAGACCGATTATTAAGATAAATAAGATTTTAATTGTAAGTCATGGGATGGGGGGACATGGAGAGTTTTTTGTGCTCTTGGCGGATAAAGTATTTAATGAAGGAATTATGGTTATCGCTCCAGATTACAGGAATCATGGTCATTCGGATGGAAAAAAAGGAGATTTAAAGAGATTTAATTATATTTTACAAGATCTTCATGAATTCATAAATTATATTTCTGAGCAATATCCAGATACGCCAATTTATTTGTTGGGAGAAAGCATGGGCGGTGCAGTCAATATAAATTATGTAGCAGAATACCCTGAAAATTTAACTGGAATGATTTTATTTTCTCCAGCTGTGAAAATAGAATTTTCACTAAAGAGAAGAATATTATTGATACTTATTGCACTACCTTTACTAATTTTAAGAATTTTTGCACCAAGTTCAAGTATAATTGGCGCAAGAGGAAGTGAGGATGAGGGAATTAGGAACCCCATTCATCAACAATATGATAAAACAGATCCAAATCATTTAAAAAAGATATCAGCACGATATTTAATTCAACTTTTAAAATATATTCGCAAATCAGTCTCAAAGGCTTCAAAAATAAATATTCCTACTGTAATTTTTCAAGGAACATCAGATGTGGAAGTTTCACAAGAGGGGGTTTCTAAATTTTTTGAAAGACTAAATTCAGATATGAAAGAGTTGTATTTAATTGAGGGAGGTTATCATTGTCTTTTGACAGATCCAGATTTTCAAGATAAATGGCATATTTTAATTGAATGGTTAAAAAAGCATTAGTAAAGGATTATTTATTATTTGTTATTTGACTATCTAAGACTAGATGTTAAAAAAAAATTGATTTTCGAAATGAAAGATAAAAGAACTGCGGTTGTTGGAGCGGGATGGTTTGGTCGAGCGCATATAAGGAATTATAATCAACTTTCCAAATTAGTTGCTGTTTGTGATGCAAATAAAGAGAATTTAGAGCTTGTGAAGACACTTTATGATAATATTAACGTTTATACTAATGTAGATGATATGATTAAAAGTGAAGATATTGATGCAGCTAGTGTAGTTACACCACCATCAAATATTCCAGCAATATCTAGGAAATTTGCTGAGAAAGGTATAGATGTATTGATGGAGAAGCCAATGGCATTAAGATTATCTGATTTAGAACAATTTAAAGAATTTACAAATTGCCGTATCATGCCTGGTTTTATTGAATTATATAACCCCGTTTTTGATAAACTATTAGAGAATCTTCCAGAGATTGGTGAGATCATTACTGTTGCCTCAAAAAGGATAGGTCTTTATCCCAAAAGAGATTGGAATATGGGAGTTATTTTGGATTTATCAATTCATGATATTTATTTGCAAGAGAGAATTCTAGGTGAAGTAAAAAATGCTATTGGAATGGTAAATCGGTTTGTTGATAACAAACATGAGGATGCGGCATTTATTTTATTAGATTTTGGAAAAGCAAAAGGTTCAATTGAATCTAATTGGTATACTCCAACAAAATTTCGAAGAATGTATGTTCATGGAGCTAATGGAACTATTGAGATAAATTTTATATCTCAAACATTTAATTTTCAAAAAGGTTTGAATTTATTGGGAGACAACCCAGCGACTAAGGATGAGACATATTCTCCATTAAAACTGGAAGAACCATTAAAAAGGGAAATCTTAAATTTCCTATATGATAAGGATAAAGATATTAAGGTAACTCTAGATGATGGAATACGAGCTCTAAAGATTGCATTGGAAGTTATTGAGAAAGCAAATTAAAAATGGAAAGATTAATTATTAATAAATTATTGGATTAAATTAAGTCTTGATAAACTTTTAGAAGAACTGGTGAATTAGAAATTGCCTGAAGATGAAAAAGAGGAACATGAATTGGAGAAAATTCGAATGAATAAATTAAAAATGATGTTGGAAAGACAAAAGATACACGAAATTCAAAATGTACAAGAAAAACAGATTTATGATAAAATTGATGTGATATTTCGTGCAATTCTCAGCCCCGATGCTTATAATCATTTAATTAATTTAAAAAATTCAGATCCAAAAGTTTATTGGGCGATCTTTAATACTTTAGTGACTCCAAGTGTAATTGAACAGATCGATTTATTATTAATGATAATCAATGAAGGAAATGCCTTATTAAGAAGAATGCCTCTTGAAACTATCGTATATCTAGAAAGAAAGTTTAAAGGGACAAAGATATCAATTAAAGTCAAAAGACGAGACGAGGAAGCTGTTGACCTATCGTCTTATTTAAAATAGATGGATTTTTAAAAAAAATACATTAATTATTGTTCTCTTCCTGAAATAATTGCAGTCACTTTATAACTATTATTATTTATCTTTTCTCCGTCAATTGAAAAAAATTGAAATGCAAATGGTCGTTTAAAGATTTGTTCGACCATATATCCATAGGAACTTATTGTAAAAATAAAAAGTCGTTTAGAGATACTCTCAACAGAAACATCAAGATTTAATTCATGTAGGACCTCCTTTAAGGCCTCAATTTCTTTTTCGTTATATTGATAAGAAAATACAAGTTTGAAATCTACTGGCGTTGGAGCTTCAGGATCATCATATGTAAGGTCAGATTTTCGAAAAGGAAAAAGTGTAGATAAATAAAAATTGAAAAATTCACGATAATGATTTTTTAAGAGATAAGAGATTTTGAACCCCTCAGCATATTTTGGCCAATGTTCTCTCATGGCTTCAAATAATTTGGGATAATTTTTTTTCTTTCGTTCGCTTTCTTTTTTTAAAAATAATAATAGCTTATTCTCTATTGGTTTAAACTCACATTCTTTTCCAACTCGTAATAAAAATTGCTTAAAGCGAACGGACATAATTTTCTTGATAAATTAAGTTAGTTTATGATATATTTTTAGACAGTAAGAACTTACTTCTTATGTAAACACCTATTAAGATCTATTAAATTTTATTTTTTTGATTTTATATTTAGTTATATTATGAAAATATTATATTACGCCTTTTTTTATCTTCTTGTTATAAATTTTGAATATTTTTTTGATAAGTAAATTTATTTAAATTTAAAATGGAATTTAAAGTAAATATTATTATGCAAATATAGTTAATTCATTCCTATTGAATGATATTACACTTTATTAATCCTTGAGAATAAATTATGAAAAGACACACAACTTCTCTGTTCTTTATTATACTCTTATATTTCAATGTCATAATCGTTGGAAATTCTTTAGTCTGTGCAAATGAGGATGAAACAATTGATGATACAATAACAAATGTAAGAGTAAAAAATATTTTTCTACAGACTAAATTATTTTTATATGAAATAGAAAACGGATTAAAAGGAGTTGGATATGATGATTATATTGGGTTAATTGATATTGAAGCAGAAAATAATTCATATGCCCAAGAAAAAATCTTTACATTGGCTGCGTTTTATCATAAATATTTTATATCAGGAACTACGATGACTTATGCATGGGCAGAAAATGAGCTATTAACACCATTACAATCAAATTTTTGGAAGTATCACAAGATTTTGAGAGCGGAAAGTGAAGAAAATGGGAGTAGATATTTTACAATTGATAGTATGATTGCTTTAGAATTTTTATCAAGTGCATATCGTGATTCTCAAAACATTAATATTATGAATCAATTAATAGAACCCTTATTCATTCAGCGAGAATCTATGAAGGCAAATAATACACTTGAATATCACGGTCCCTCTCAATCTGATCATTTAGCATTCTGGACTGCAATTGAAGGAGTAGGTTATGAAACAGATCTTAATTCTTATCATAAATATATATCTGGAGGAGATCCGAATCTTCAATATTGCTTAGCGAATACCTCTTTATGGGCAATTGCAGGTATGCTAAATTATGGATTGTTGGGTAGAGAAACTTCAATCGATGTTGAGCAAGAAATTTTTAATGCATCTCTTAACGATGCTCAGAAAACAATGAAATATCTTGAAGATATATTATTTATTAATGGAACTGGGTTTAAAGAATATAATAATGCATCAACAGATAATATCATTTTTAAATCTCAGGCTCTATCGTTATTGGCATATGCAAGGTTATATCAAGCTACAAAAAATACAATCTATGTTGATAAAGCAGAAGATATTATTGAAAATGTTATTAGCCGTTATTTTATTGATAACGAGAGAGGGGGAGCTATTTCCTGGTATAATAACACGTCAGAAACAGGTTCAAATATCAAAGAAGGATATGGAAATGCATTATATGCATATAGTCTAATTGAATTATATAAGGCAACTGGCAGAGAGAGATATTTAATACTAGCTTTGGAAGTAATTAATTTCTTAAATAATTATATGTATAAAATAAGCGTTGATGGACTAATCGAAGGATATATAGAATATATTCAAAAGAACGGAACAATATACGATCCACCAGGACCTCTAAGTAACACCACTAGATTGTGGAAAACAAATGCACTTATATTTTATGTTAATGAAGAAATTTATCTTGCTTATAGACCTTGTCAAGTTAATTACTTATTATGGATAATTTTAGGGATTATAGCTACAATGGGAGTAATAATAATTACAAATATCGCCATTAAACGAAGAATTACTCGTAAAAATTTGCCCAAATCAATAAATATTTTAAGCTAATAATTTGAATCTTATTTTTATTTTCCCTTTAATATTAAACATAGAATCTATTTCTATGATTTATATAATCCTAGATTCTAAAAAAGTTTAAGTAAATGATTTACTATTTATTTTTTTTGAATTCTCTTATTTTTCCTACTTACGATTAAATTCCAGTAATTTATCTTGTTGAAATTTATCTTTTAGGAAAAGTTAAGATACATAGATTTAAAGTTATTCAAAAAGTTGATAAAATTTTACCTTGGATAAAATAATTAATATTGTTTTTTAATAATAAAATCAGATTGTTAAATTAATCAATACAAAAATATTAGAAATTATATTAATTACCAAATTTTCATAAACATTTGTAAGGTTAAATTTATAAAATAAGAGAAAGAATTCTTTCTAAAGTGATTAGATAAATGTAAAAATAACCCAATAAATTATATACATCATTTTTTACCTCCTTTTTTCGAATAAATTCAATTTTATATTAGATAAAAATTTTCAATACTTCTATTTTATAAAAAATTAATCTCCAGAAAGACTATGATTAAAAGAGAAAAAATCCTTAAAATATTCAAAGAATATAAAATTTTCTAATAAAAGAGTGAAAATAAGATAGATATGATTAGGAAAGAAGACATTTTAAAAACTCTAAAAAAATTTAAACAAGAAGTGAAAAAGAAATATAAAGTAAGAGAATTAGGTCTTTTTGGCTCATACATAAATGAAAAACAAAAAGAAAGTAGTGATATTGATATTCTTGTAGAATTTGATGAAAAAGCTGACCTTTTCGATCTTATAAGACTTTCGCTATTTCTTGAGGAAAAATTAAATAAGAAAGTTGATATTGTTCCAAAAAGCGCATTAAGGGAGGAGATTAAGGAGAATATCCTTCAAAAGGTAATGTATGCATGAGAAATTATAGAATCTACTTAAAGGACATATTTAATGCATTAGAAAGCATAGAAAAATTCATACAAGATATGAATTTTGAAGAGTTTAAGAAAGACGATAAAACCTCAAGCGCTGTTATTAGAAAGTTTGAAATAATTGGGGAAGCTGCAAAAAATATTTCAGAAGAGTTAAAACAAAAATATCCTCGAGTTCCATGGAAAGAAATGGCAGGAATGAGAGATAGATTGATTCATTTTTATTTTGGAGTGGATTATAAATTAGTTTGGATGACGATAAAAGAAAGGTTACCCGAATTAAAAATTTTAATTAGTAAAATTTTAAAAGATTTATAATATCTTATCCAAATCTTTACCTTAAATTGAAAATATAATTTCAATAATGTAAAAACGTTATAGTATTCTAATTATCTAGTACTCATATTAGAACATCTAACATCATTGAATAATTTATGATTATAATAAAAGGAAACATATGGGAAAAGAGTTGGGAATATAACCCTCATGTGAAAATTAGTTCATAGATCTTACTTAAAATTCTTATATAATCTTAGATTTTAAAAAAGTGTAAGAACATGGTTTACTATTTATTTTTTTTTTAATTTTCATATTCTTTCTAGTTATGGCTTAATTCCAGTAATTTATCGTTTTGAATAGTTATGAGAATTGCTTAAAACTCGAAGTTTTACGTTGCTTTTAAGAGCACATGAAAACTTTATTCAAGAGAATAAAATCTAAGTGATACGAAGGAAAAATCTTATACCATGCGATATTATCTAATCCGTTATAAATAGTAAAAATTTTAACCCAATAATCTAATCTAAATTTTCTTTTCTCTTTAATAATAATTATAAAATCAAACTCTCTTCCGCCACCTCCTTGAATCATTATCATTTTTTTTAAAAGTATAAAAATGAAATTAAAATAAAACAAAGCATATGATTATTTATGGAAAAAAAGGTGGGATTACTATATTCTGAAGACTTCATAACATATAATTTCGGCAAAACTCACCCTCTAAAACCAATAAGATTAGAGTTAACTTATAAATTATTTAAGGAGCTTGGTCTTATGTCCCACCCTAAAATTGAGATCATTGCTCCAGAAATGGCAACCGAGCAAGATTTAATGATGCTGCATTCGGAAGAATATATAAAAGCTGTAAAAAAATTAAGTGAAGATCCAGCTAATCCAACCGTTAAAGGTTGGAAATACGGTTTAGGTCCGGGAGATAATCCAATTTTTAAAGGAATGTATGAAGCTTCCGCTTTAATCGCGGGTGCAAGTATTAAAGCTGCTGAAATGATCATGAATCAATCTGAAAATTATGAGGTAATTTTCAATCCTGCTGGAGGCTTGCATCATGCACATAAAGATCAAGCGTCAGGATTTTGTATTTTTAATGACGTGGCTTTAGCTATCAAGAAAATGAAAATAATAAAACCCGATATAAGAATCACATATTTAGATATTGATGCACACCATGGGGATGGCGTACAATGGTTTTATTATAATGATCCTAATGTTTTAACTATATCTTTTCATGAAAGTGGAAGGTATCTATTCCCCGGAACTGGCGATGTAAATGAAATTGGAGATGGAGATGGGAAATATTTCTCTATTAATTTTCCGTTATTACCTGGTTTTTACGATGATTTATATCTAAACCTTCTAAGAACCATTATTCCAGAAATCCTTAATATATATAAACCAGATGTTTTAGTTACACAACTTGGTGTAGACGCTTATAATATGGACCCCCTAACTCAATTGGGTTTATCTCTTTCAGGTTACCACGAAATTGCTAAAGAGATACACCAATATAGCAAAAAATATTGTAAAAATAAATGGCTCGCCGTTGGCGGAGGAGGCTATTTAGTAACGGTTGTTCCTCGGGCTTGGTCAATTTTTCTTGCAGAAATGCTTGACGTTAAGCTCAGTAACGATCTTCCTACAGAATGGAAAAATGAATGCCATATAAATGCTGCAGATGAAATAGCTCCAACAACAATGTTCGATAAAAATGATAAGTTGGTATTAGAACTTTTTTCCCACACAGAATTGAAAAAAAGAATGATGGATTATTATAACATGCTAATGAAAGTTAGTCGCGAAAAATATATACCTAATTTAAAAAAAGCCGTAGAAAAGTTGAATTTTTAAAACAAAAAAAATTAAAATCATCAATAATTACTAGAAAAAGAGTATACCTAAAAAAAAAATAAAAAAAAAAAAATCAGTAAAATATTTACTTTAATTTATTTATCTTTAATAACCCGTTAATTATAATAAAACTATTTGTTTCAAAAATTGGCGTCAAATTTAGATTTTTTTTACATTAATATGTACATTTTCGATTTTCCCGTTTTTCTCGGGAAAAGAAAAACTTTAAATAGTTTTCGAGTTCATATAGAACTTAAGAAGTTTAAAACTTTGATTTAAATATTCGGATACTGGAGAAATAAAAATGTATTCTTATACCTCAACCCTTAACCCTATTGTTAGAAACTACATCTCCCTCATTCTAGAATAGTTTTTAAATTATTTCTTCAAACCGAATATACTCCCTTTTCCTTATTACGCCGACATTTTTAATCATTTTACCAAATTTCAAAATCTAGTTTGAATTATCAAGAAATTGTAAACTTATCAAAGAAAGGAATATTAGGTAATAAAATTCTCTCCCTTGTCATCTAATTCTTTCTCTGAAAGGAAATTATTCATAATTTAAATGATAAATTTCATTTTTCCATACAAAATTTAAGGTTATAAATTGATTTCCTTTTTGATGAATCGCACAAATGGTCTGAAAATTCTGTGGATAAAACTTATTTAAATCTAAATTACCTTAACTTTTTAAGTGAATTAAGCAAATTTGCTATTGAACTTAAATTAGATGATCTTCATCAGATTGGATATCTTATGGGAATAACTCTCCAATCACTTCCCCCAAGAACCCTTGAAGCAGCGACAGCAGGTAAGATTGATGGGTTATTATTAATTACAAGGATTAATAATATTATAGATAAAATTACTTCTAAACATCCTTATGTTTTAACACCACTCGTACCTTGGGATGAAAACAAGCCACTTGACATGATTGGTTATTTAGCTGAAGCATACGCGGATTTGGAATCGGATAATGCAATATATGGTCAGGGTTTAGAGGAAAGAATACGTAAATTAATTGATTATCTTGGTCCGTTCGTCTTTGCAATGTTTCTAATCGACGGATTACGTATTCAATTTAATTCAAGAACTTCTAAATATGATTTCTTTTTCTCTAACTTTTTGAGTGTTGATTTAAATGAAAGAATGAAATCAATCGGTATAAGTAGAGGGGTCAGACCTTCCTCTTCTATTGTTATTCTAACAAAATTAATTACATATACTAAAATTCTTGGTGTTCCTGTAGAAAATGGATTAGAAGATTATAAAAATCAAATTATGGATATTTTTTCTTTTTATAGAGAGAGATATAGAGGGATTACGGATAAATCTGAGTTACCGACTGCTGTATATACAGCTTGTTTAATTGATATATTATCTAGGATTCAGAGAGAAATATATAGTTGGATTGATGATAATTTCAAGAATCGAATAGAAAATCTTTATTTAAAGAGATTATTTAAGGATTTCCCCAGAACGCCTACAACAACCAATCTTTTATATGAAATTATGATGAGGCTAAGTAGTCAAATCCCTTCAATTCAGAGTCGTAGTTTGGAAGAAGACGCTTCGGGTCGTGTAGAATTACTTGAATTAGTTAATCCTTTTAACACTAAAGAGATATTGAAAATAAAAATCAGTGCTGATTTGATATATGACCTTAATCTTGTTGAATTAATATCCAGATTTCCAGAAGATGATACTGCTATTGGAAAACAGAGAATAAAAATCAGAAAAGACGTGACAATAGCAATAAGGCATTTTTACGATGATTTCTTTATTAAATTTGTTCCTTTCTTAAGAGAGCTGACATACGGTTTAGATGGCGTATCTTATGAAGATTATTCCTGCGATGAGGGAATCTTATATTTCGATGTATGTAAATTGGCTGCAGGAAAGATTGTAACGCTGCAAACAGGAGATTATAAACGAAAAGGGCAGACATATTATAAGTTAGACTTTTCGGATACGGGAAGTCCGGAGTTTAGGGAGAGCATGTTGGTTTTATACAGGGCTTTTATGGAGCATCGATTTATACAAGTTTTTGGGTTTGAGCTAACGGGTGAGAAGGTTTCTCCAGAAAATACTTTATTTATTTTCGATCAAACGGGGGTTATTTATTCAGGAAGAGAGGGGATGGGCGATTCTTATACTAATGACGGGCAAGTCAGCGACCAATTCTTACAGAATGTTGCCGATGAATTTAATAACTTGATTAATAGTTTTATGTCCCAGAGTGGCATTCCTACTGCGATAAGTTCCATGAAAAAGATGTTCGCATTGAACAGGCTTTCATTTATGAAGAAATTGTTAAGATTTGATAAAGAGGAAAACCGCGTTAAATACTTCAGCCAAAATATTGATAAAGGATTTTGTAAAAAGTTTCATAAAGTATCTCCTCTATGGGGAATCGATATAGATACATGGAACGAGTGGCATGATTGGTATGACGAATATATTTACAAGAATAAAAAGATAGACGAAGAAGCCATCGTATGGTTTTTAAGCATAATGATCGATGAAGACAAAGATGTAATTAGAAAGTGGTTTAAGGATACGGAAGAATACGATTTTGAAAATATGCGTATCAAGATGGAGCCATGGTTCAAGCCCGAATTTTTGGTCTTACATAAATATTTCCCGAACGTTCAATATGTAAATTAAGATCAAACTATAAATAGGTCGTCTATTAACTTTTAAATATTTATTTTTCTTCTAATTTAGCAGTAAAGAATTAATAATAAGAGAATTTTTCGAATAATAGTGTTTCATAATCATGAAAGAGCAGAGCGAATATTCTGAAGAAGAATGGACAGAATATAGTAAAAGAGTCACATATCAGATGATTGAACGAATCTCGAACGAGAAAGAAAGAAATTTATTACGGAAAATTGCCGATGATTATGATTTTGAAGATCATCGTCCAGTCATTGATTTAGATTGGCAAGGCAGAGTGATCAAACTTTATTTAGCTGATATAGGAGATATAGAGCCTAGTGGATTTTCTCATTTTTCTCATTTAGCTTATCTCTCTTTCAATAGTCAGAATATTACTGATTTAGATTGGCTAAAATCACTTTCGAGACTTGAAAGACTTACTTTAGCTAATAACAATATAAAGAAAATTGGAGGATTAGAAAATTTAGAAAATTTAAAAAAATTAAATTTATTTAATAATTCAATTAGAGAAATAGGAGGTCTACAGAATTTACAAAAGTTGGAGCATTTAGATCTTGATAGGAATCAGATATCTGAAATAAGAGGTTTAAAAAACCTAATTAATTTAGAATACCTTAGATTGTCTGACAATCAGATAACAGAGATCAAAGGTCTCGATAACCTTAAGAATTTAGAATATTTATATTTAGAGAACAACCAGATTACCGAGATTAAAGGGTTGGACAATCTCAAAAGTCTAAGAAATTTGCATTTGGAAAACAACCGAATAACTGAAATTAAGGGGCTGGACGGTCTTGAAAATATTCATTACATTAGTTTGGAAAACAACAAGATAACCGAAATTAAGGGGCTGGAGAACTTGATTACGCTTCATTGTATTAATCTTTTTAAAAACCAGATTACAGAATTTAAAGGGATTAATGGGTTGATCGAGCTTGCGGAAGTCGATGTGAAATTTAATCCGATAACCAAGATACACCCGATAAAGGACGTGCCAAATCTCCGAGAAGTTTCATGGTTTGATCCGCTCCATTTCTCCAAGGCAAAAATCGAGAAGATAAATGAAATTTTGGAAAAAGAGGGGCTGGAGATTTATGAAAGAGAATTTGACGATTATGATTTTTCAGAAGATTTATTAGATAATTTTGATCCACCTGATGCACCAGATTTCTTTTACGAGATTGGTCAAAAACCCTAAGAGCCCAGAGATGATATAATATGGTTGTATAGATTAAATGCCGGTAATGAAATGAAATATTATTATTTGGAAAGATTAGGCTAATAAAAGTCTATTTTTTTTAAATTTTGGGGAATTATTATTTTTATATGATTTTAAATCGATATTGCTGATTATTTTTTAGTATTTAGTATGAGATTATTTATCTTTTTTCACAAAAGGCTCTTAAATGGTCTGAAAATGGTGTTTTTTCTTGTAATTTTAATTTAATTTCTTTTTTTAGATTTATTTTTTGATTTTCCGGGAATATAAAAATTTATTAATACGAATATTTATATAGTTAATTTTTACTTTTTTAAGAAGAGAGAAATAAGATTATAAACATAGTTTTGGGTGGAAAAAATAACTATTACATTTAGTTTTATTAACATTTTTTCATTTCAAAATACTTTACCTACATTTATATTAATTATAATTAATTTATTTATAATTAAATCTGGCATGAAGCAATCAGATGAAGTGCGATTCTCCAAATTATTAATATTAGCAGGGATAATTAATATTTGTTTTGAGATTATAAAATACTTAATCCCTAATATCTCTTTGACTGATATAAATTTTAATTATGCAGTAGAATATCAATTTTTTCTAAGTTATCAGATTTTTCGATCATTATTATTTGGTATACCAGCCATTATGACTTATGGAATTTTTTTTATAATTTTTGGAAAGGAAAATCGAGAACATTTTAGAAATTACCTGATAATTGTAGGAATTTTATGGACTTTTAGCAAGATAATAACCACCATTTTCTGGAATGGTGAATTATTTACATTTTTATTTGTTGAAGGAATTAGCGTAAATATTATAGCTATACTATTTATAATATATGATCTCGTCTGGGGCATGCCATATTTAGTCTCAGTAATTTTTTTAATAATTCATGGCATAAAGAATAAGGATAGATTTCTTACTTATACTGGTATCTTCTTTTTATTTGAATTGATGGTTTTAACTTTACTTATAGCAGTTATTTTTAACTTAATCTTTTACGCTGCTGGTGTGATAATTTATGAGCCAGCATTGATCGATCCTCTTTTAAATCTGATTGGTTTTATAGTTTTGCTATTCTTAATCCCGGTAATTGGAATTGTTATTACGTTTCTTTTTAAAAAAGAAAAGGAAATTTAAATTTAAATTATTTAAGCCGGAATAGATACTACCGGCTTAAAATAGTAGTATTTTAAAAGTCTAATTTGATGTATTAATAAAAAATATCATCATAGATTTTATAAAAATCTCAAAGGTCGCTTAATTTAAACATTAAAAATAAAAAAAAATATCTTTTCTGAGAGATAATTCTATAATTAAATCATTTAAACTATATTTATAAAACCAAAGATTAGAGTATAATTATTTTGGTTTAAAACATTATCAACATTGATATTTCAATAAATAACACCAATCGAGGGTAATTTAATTTGAGATCTACGAAGAATTGCTTATTTCAATAATTTTGTAATTTTTTTAACACTTAATTTATTTAAATAAAAATAATATTAAATTACTTGAACCATAAATTTTTTCATTTTTAAAATTATTTTAATATTAGGTGAGTTATTTATGAAAACAAAGAAAATCAACTTAGGAGATTTAATATATATATTATTTTATAAATATGGTGGAGAGATTAAAGGAATCACTACTTTACAAAAATTAATTGATATTATTAGACTAGATAGTGGTATAGAAGTCGATGTAAATTATTCGCCTTATGATTATGGTGGGTTCTCGCAAGAGGTTATGGATGTTATTCAAGTTTATTTAGATAATTCTTGGTTAATAAAAGAAGAACTACAATTCGAAGAAGAAAAAAAAATTGATATTTTTAGACTTACGACTAATGGTAATAAAATTGCTAAAACTTTATATGATAATTTACTAACAAGCGAATTGAGATCCCTTAAAATATTAGATAAGTTTCAAAATAAGAGTCTAGAAGAAATTCTAGCATACTCATATTTTTGGTATCCCCAAATGGCAATTAAATCTAATATTATGAGAGACATATTTAAGAGATCTGCAATATTTCCGAATTTAGAAGGTGATTTAGAGGATGAATATTTTTCAATAATTAACACTGGTCGCTCTATAAAAGATGTTATTCGAGAGTCGTGGAGATATTGAGAAAAAATAGAATTTTTTTCAAATTAATCAAATAATTAAAAAAGAGAAAATATAACAAAATGAATCCCTTAGTATTTATAGATTCTGATATATTATTTAGTTTTTTTGCGATCAGTGATGAAAAACGGAAGAATTTTGTTGAAACAGGAACTACAAGAAATAATGATTTAGATATAATTTTAAACCTTATTGAAGAAATTGAAAATTACAATCAAATTATTTGTATATCAGAATTTTCAATTTTAGAGATTACTTGTATATTAAATAGGTTAAATAGCTCTCAAAAAATTCCAAGAATTCTTACAAAAATATATTCTATATGTGATGTTCTACCTTTAAATGATTTAATGATAAAATTAGCTTGGTTTATTGGTTCTAATTATACTCTTCATTCTGGAGATGCCCTTCATATCTCGTTTTGTTTATTTAACGATATTAACGAAATAATTCTAAAAGATAATAAATTTCACGATGCTTGTATAGAAATGAAAAATGGTTTTGAAAAAGTAGGTCATGAAGAATTAAATAATTTTTACACTAAGATCTCTATTGCTCAAGTTGTACCAGAAAAAATTTTAGTAAAGTATTCAAATTTAAAAAATCTTAAGATAAAAAGGATCTAGCTAGAATTAAGATGAAAGAAAGATTAATGCATAATTATATTGAAAAAAAATTTGATGAATATGAATTTAGTCATGAAGTAAAATTCTTTAGAAAAAGGATAGATTTTGCTTTCATTGATGAAAATAATAATTTACATGCTATAGAGCTTAAAATAAAAGATTGGATGTCAGCTTTAAATCAAATCGATACAAATCAATTATGCGCTAATTATTGTTATCTAGGTATCTGGTATAAAAATGAAAAATTAGTCTCTAAGAAAATTTTAAGAAAACATGGATTTGGTCTAATTTCAATTGATAAAAATAAATGTGAACTTATTATTCCTCCCAGAAAATCTCCTATATTAAACAAAAATTATTGCAATTTAATTAAAGAACATATAAAGGGAAAATAATTTGGATTATTATTTTAACTATTTAAATTTATATTCTAAATTTTATGACGAGATTCTTCCAAAGGAGAGCAAAATTTATATTGATGCATCTTATTTATATAACTTCCAATCTGCTTGTTATAATCTTATTTCGAAAAAGGATCACCGTTATTTTATTGATCCGGCTACTTATAAATTTCAATATGGTGGTGATAGAGCTTTTTATTTGAATTACTTAAATTATTTTGAAGAATTGGAGGATTTATTTAACAATGAAAATATAATTAATTTAGAGTTTTTAGAGGATCTAGATAATTTCAATGATTTTTATAAAAAGATTATTCGTTTTCAGAGAACTATCTTAGCCAAAACAAACATACCTATTGATTATTATTGGGCGATTGCAAATGGTATAAAAGACGTAAAAAGCTTTAATCCAATCGAGAATTTAAAATTTTTAATATCGCCATATTTCCAATTTAATAAAATGGAAGATGCTTACTATAACTATACTTTAAAATATTCATTAGTCGATCCAGAAAATTATTGTGTTTTACGTTTTCCAAAAGAAATTCTTATTGATACAGAGAATATTGAAAAAATTGCTCAAGATTTTAAAAAATCAACTGGTATTTTAATTAATATTTTAGAACTCAATCAATATTATAAAAATGATTTGAATTTTTACTTTGAAAATTTAATTGATCTTATCTATCGCTTCTTTTCTAATAATCAGAAAGTAATCCTTATGAACAATTCAGAATTTGGGAAATATTTTAAATACTTCGGTCTTGAAGCAGTATGTTCAAATGTTATGATTGGGCAAACTACCCTGGATTATAAACCATTTAAGAGTGAAAAAAAAGGAGGGAGTACAGATTTCATATATATACCTCAAATTGAAAAAAGTGTTTCAATTACTAATGGGGAGATTTTAATTAATAGAAATAAAGAGTTAAGAGATTTATTCCCTGAAAATATTAGAATATTAGATTTGAATTCGAGAGTTGATAATTATTTTATTTCTATCAAAAAAAAAATTGAGAAAATAAACCAATCCCCTTTTCAGAAAATTATTCAAGAATTAGAAGACATTTTCAGCCAAATAACATTTGATCTACACAAAAAGGATTATGAATACATAAATATATGGAAGGAAATCCTTTTAAAAAAATTTAATGAGCACTTTTCTTCCTAATTGTAATTTTAATAAAAAATATGAATACTTCTTTTTTCTAGATTTTTATTTTATATCTCTCCTTTATGATAAATATGAGAATTAAAAAACTTTTTTTGAATGAGAAAATTACTTCTAACCAAATAAAGGTTGATGCGTTTTATATTAAGAAACAAGAGAATTTATTATACTTACTGGGCTTAAAAATTGAATCCGATTCACTTTTACTAATACCAAATGTGGATTTTAAAAATTTTAGTATTCCAAAATTTTTTGTTACTGAATTGGATTATGAGCTGACTCATTTGAAGCTTAAGGATTTGGGTATTTCAGATAAGTTAGAGTTGGTAAAGATACCTAAGGGAAATCCGGATTTTGTTAAAAAGGAAGTAGGTAAATTAAAGTTAAGAAGATTAGGATTTGAAGATGGATTCGTATCATATAATAATTATAAAGAATTAAAGGAAAAATTTAAAGATATTAAGTTTGAAGGAATATCGAGCATAATCCAAGAAGCACGTATGAGCAAAGATGAAGATGAGATTATAAAAATAAAGGAAGCTGCCAGAATAGGAGATATTGGTCTTAAGGCTGCGATTGAAAATACTAAAGTTGGAATTACTGAATTGGACCTTGCCGCGGAGGCTGAATATTATATGAGAAAAAATGGTTCAAGTAGGGTGGCATTTGAAACGATTGTTGCTTCAGGTGAAAGGTCTTGGTTTCCCCACGGTACTTCAACTTCACGAAAGATAAAAGATGGAGATATAATTACTATAGATATTGGAGCGGTATATGATGGATATTGCTCTGATATGACGAGAACTTTTATTCATGGAAAAGTCTCGGATGAGAAAGCGGAAATTATTAATTTTGTTAATAAGGCACAACAAGCTGTTTTAGACGTTATTAAGGCAGGTGAGAAATGTTCAGAAATGGACCGCATTGCACGTGATTCGTTTAAGGAAGATGGAGTTGCAGAGTATTTTATTCATGGATTGGGGCATGGGGTAGGGATTGATATTCACGAAGATCCCTATTTAAACACAACCTCAAAATTCGTTTTAAAAGAAAATATGGTTGTAACAGTCGAACCAGGAATTTATATACCTGGGAAAGGCGGTTCTCGCACAGAGGATTTAATAGTTGTTAAAGAAAACGGTTTCGAGTGTTTATCTAAATCAGAAGTTAAGCATTATTAATGAAAAAAAACTCGGGATCTTTTGAATAAAACTAGATATTGATTTTTTTTTTATATTTTGGACTTTTTAAAGTTTAAGTATTTATATTAGAAGAGTTATTAATGGGTTAGAGCCGATTAAGACAAAATAAATTCGAATAAAGACATATATTAAATAATCGAAGTTTTCTATAAAGATGGAAAAAAACCCAATTAGAGGAATTATTTATTCGCAATTCCATGAAATCGAAGGTCCAACAACACTGTTATGGGAACCTGATGGTTTATCTGAAGATATAAAAAGGTTAGTCAATAATAAATCAATTTCTCTACTAAGAGGTGAAAGAGGATTAATTCCCAAATCGTTAATTATCATTCCATTCCCATCCTTTAACCTAAAAAGTATTGTAAAATATTTAAATGTTAAAGATAGAAGTTATCCGGGAGGATTTCGAGTCTCTGCGATCAATTTACTATTCAATGATATTGAGGATGTTATTTTTTACAAGTATCATAGAAATTTTGAATCAGTTTTTAAGAAAATTACTAAAAAAATCACTCAATTAGAAAAATCGAGAGCCGATATAAAATTGATTGCAGGAGAACTAAAGCTTTTTAAAATTGATTTATTGAATTTAATAAAAGAACTGCGAGATGAGGAAATTTCCACTTTCCATGGAGAGGAATTTCCTGAAACTAAAGTGGATGTATCTAAATTTAGTGATTTTAAATTTAAGTTAATTATTTGCGGCGATCCAGAGGTTGGAAAGACCTCAGCGGTCTTAAGATTCACGGATAAAGCGTTTAAGAGAACCTATCTTCCAACAATTGGGGTAAATGTAAGCGAGAAAGAAGTTCAATTAAAGAAATTTAACATGGAAATCGCTTTTACGATTTGGGATATAGCTGGGCAACAAAAATTTCAATCTATGAGAAAACATTTCTATACTGGAGCTGAAGGTGTGTTTTTAATGTTTGATTTAACAAGTCACGAATCTTTTCAGAATATATCTAATTGGTATGAAGATATTAAATTAAAATTAAAGGATGATTTTGTAGGTTTTTTATTAGGAAACAAAAGAGATTTAGTTACTGAGAGAAAAGTAGGTATAGAAGAGATACATAAACTCGCAAAAGATTTGAATATGGATTATATAGAGACATCTGCTTTAACGGGGATAAATATTGATAAGGCCTTTTATGATATGAGTAAGGCTATAGTCTCGCTTAATGAGTTAAAATCTTAAAATGAGATATAAAATGGAAAGGATTATGACACATCAACCAATTTTGTTATTCTATTGATTGTTGTATCTAGAAAAGTACTATCTTCGATTTTTAATTCAATCGCATTTTGAGGACAAATTAGAACACATCTTCCACATCCTCTGCATTCATTACTAATAGTGGCATGTTTATTAATTAATTTGATTGCATCAACAAAGCATATATTTTTAGTGCATGTTCCGCAACCTACGCATTTCTCAGTAACTTTAATGGAGACACCAGGCATCTTTGTAAATTTTTCTCCAATTTCTGATTTGACATGAGGTAATATTCTATAAAGACAACAGCATGGACAACAATTACAGATACTTAAAAGCTTATTTCCCGGGTTAACATTTAGCCAAGACGAATCTAACTTATTTCTGCCTATTAAATGAACAAGACCGGCTTCTCGACAGCGTCTCACATGTTCTAATGCTTCCTCTTTTGTAACACGACGTCCTAGTTGTGGATTGATGCCCATTACGGCTTCTCCAAGAAAGAGACAACCAAGATTAATAGGATAATCTTTACATTTCATGGAATCTCGACATATACAGAAATTCATGATCCAATGATAATTGGCTTTCTCAATGAAATATTCGACTATTTTAGATGGTAATATTATTTCATCCTGAGGCTCCAAGCTTTCATTAATTTGTATTACTTTATCCTTGGGCAAAAAAATTATATTATCGCCCTCAAAGAGCATCTTCTCAATTAATTTTCCTATGATTGGAACCCTTGTCATCTTAGCAATAATAATTATATGAGGAAATGTCTTTTTTAGAATTTCTACAAACCATAATGGACGTGCCATATTATATCATTATTGTTGTGTAATAGAAATTAGATATTTATTTTTTTAGCCGTATTATATAAGTAGCTATAATAATATGTTGCAGCGGGTCCAAAGGCAAGGTGGTCTGTAACTATTCCAAAATATGAAATTTTTTCAAAGAATTGTTGAGAAAAGATTAAAAATGCGTTTTTTCCACCATCAATAACAATACCATTTCCAAATATTTGATCTCTTTCTCTAACTTCTGCAATTTCGGTGTATTTTGTTAAAATTTCTTTATAACTATCATCTTTAACTGATTTTTCTTCAACTAATAGTTTGATTTCAATAACGCCTCTTGCACGAGCCTTCTTTATTGGTTCATAACAATCTACTAAAAATTCCAGGTCTGGAGAAGCAAAAGATATCGATTTTTTTGCTAGTTTAAATAGACTTAAGACAGTATTTAAACAAGTTTCCTTACCTCTATGTATATAAAGTGCTATTTTAATTGGACTTTTTTGGCTTTGATATATTGGATTTAACTCTCTTATAACAAGATTAGAATCTTCTTCATAATCTTTTAACATTTGCTGTTTGGCAATTAATAAGGCTTCATCGGGTGATTTTGCATGATATTTTGAGGGTCTAGATTCTTCTTCTTTTATAATAAAAGATTTTTCTTTTTCCAAAATGCTTAAAATATTATAAATTCGGGAATATGGAACACCAGATACATCAGAAAGATTGCGTGCATCCATAGCTCCCTCTGAAACAAGTGCTAAATAGATAGAAATTTCATAATCCGTCAAACCAATTCTCTTTAGACTTTCTTTGACATTTTCTGGAATTCCACTTTCTTCTTGCTCCATTTTTTTATAACCTTTTCATTAAAGGTAATCCTAATTTTTTCTTAAGATTAATTCAAAAATAAATTAATTAAATATTAATAGTTTTTCTGTACTATTAAAAGTTCATCACTTTATTATTTAAGAGTAATTTTAATAACTTAAAATTATTGAGGGAGAGATCGATAAAAGGATTAGATATAAAAGGGGCACAAAATAAATTTCTTTTAGAGAAATTAAAGATGTTATAAGTTATGGTTGATGAGTTAGATATTTTAACAAAAAAATTAGAGGAAAGAAATATTAAAATTGAAATGGTTCTTCAAAAACTAGACATTTTCAAGATTGCAACGCCATCTTGGGGTTATTCAGAAGGTGGAACTAGATTTCATATATTTCGGGATAAATTTGCAGCAAGAGATTTAATGGAGAGGCTAGATGATGCAGCGCAGGTGAACAAATTTACAGGGATTGCGCCAGATGTTGCTATTCATATACCATGGGATAAAGTTGATGCATTCAATGAGATTGCCGATTATACTCAGAATTTAGGTCTAAAAATAACAGCAATAAACCCAAACTTATTTCAAGAAGAAGAATATAAATTTGGAAGCATAACCAATTCTAAACCAGAGATTAGAGAGAAGGCGATTGGCCATATCATGGAATGTATTGATATTGGTCGAATTTTAAGGATTCCTTATCTAAGTCTTTGGTTCGCCGATGGGACAAATTTTCCCGGTCAGGGAGATTTTATAAAACGAAAAAAGTGGATGTTACAATCACTTCGAGAGGTTTATTCAGCAATGCCTGATTTTATGAATATGTTATTAGAATATAAGTTTTTTGAGCCTGCCTTTTATCACACGGATTTACCAGATTGGGGACAATCCTATATATTTTGTAAGAATCTGGGAGAAAGAGCAAAGGTTTTAGTGGATTTGGGGCACCATCCTCAAGGGACAAATATTGAATTCATTATTGCAAATCTGATAGATGAAGATATATTAGGAGGATTTCATTTAAATTGTAGAAAATATGGCGATGACGATTTAACAACAGGTTCATTGAATATATATGAATTATTTCTAATTTTTCATGAATTAATTAAAGGGAATGCTGATGATTACAGAAAGACCGCATTTATGTTGGATCAAAGTCATAATATTAAACCAAAGATCGAAGCAATGATTCAATCAGTAATTTCTACACAAGAAATATATACTAAAGCTCTTACAATTGATAATGAACGTTTAGAAGAAGCCCAGGAAAATCAAGATATTATCAGAGCAGAATCATGTTTAAAAGAAGCATTTTTTACAGATGTCAGTTCAATATTACTAAAATACAGAGAGGATAAAGATATACCAAGAAATCCTCTTAAGATGTTTATAGATTCTGGATATAAAGCTCAAATATCAAAAAAAAGAAATATCTAAAAAAAGAGAACAATATTTATTACTGAATTAATAAAAAAATATATTTTAACTATTTAATTCCACAATTTTTTCTTATTTGATATATCTTATTTTTAAAAATTAATTTTTTTATTTATGAAATTGAAAATTTTTATATAGAAAGTAAATTTCATTTTCCATAGTATAAGTAAGTTTATCAAAAAATAACATAATAAAAATGGAAGTTGTTAAAAAAATGGACCCTATTGATATAAGAATTTTAGAAGAATTAAAAGATAATTCTAGAAAGTCTTTTAATGATATTGCTGAAAGTGTTGGCAGAACTGAGGCAACTGTTCGAAGAAGAGTTAATCATTTGAAAGAGGGTGGAGTAATAAAAAGGTTTACAATTGTATATGAAGCAGATAGTAAACCCAAAATAAAGGCAACTGTAAAAATTGAGCCAGATTTTAAGAGGATAAAAGAAATTTGTGCAGCACTTTCGAAAATTGAAGAGGTTACTGATATCTGGCGCCTAAGTGGAGATTGTGGTATCTTTTTAAAAGTTGAAATTGATTCTATAGAGAAATTTAATCCATTAATCGAAACAAAAATCTCACAAATTGATGGAATATCTATTAAAGAAACATGTTTTATCACACAGGAGATAAAGAGTAAATTTCTTTAGTTTCTTCTGCCGCTTTCATTTGCCCTTCACTAGCTAAGGGTTTTTAATACCCAACTCAATTTTTATATCTTCTTCTTTTATTTTAATTACAGCTTGTTTTATAAAAGATAAAAATAATAAAATATTTTCTAGTTTAACAGTTTGAAATCATCTATAAATTAAAATGAGCTATAAATTCACAAAAGAGGAATTATCAAAATTACTTTTTGATTATAATTCCCTTAAAGATGTGCTCCCTATATATAAACCTTCAAAAGTATATATTTGGGATGAAACTTTACGTGATGGCGAGCAATCTCCTGCAGTCTTCCTTACATTGGAAGAAAAAATCCATCTTTCAAAACTTCTTGATGAAGCTGGAGTAAAATTGATAGCAGTAGGTTTTCCTGCTGTCTCTAAATCGGAAAAAGATATTGTTAGGGCATTAATGAGAGAGAAACATAACAATGCATCTATATTAGCTATTGCAAGACCAAAAAAAGAAGATATTGATGCTTGTATCGATAGTGATGCAAAAGAGATTGTAATTTTTATGCCAATTTCCGATTTTTTTATGAAACTACTAAAATTGGATGAAGAGCAAGAATTGTCAATAATCGAAGAAGCGATTATTTATGCTAAAGATCATGGTTTAAAGGTAAATTGGGTATCTGAAGATTGTACAAGAGCAAAATTGGCCCATATCTTTAATGTGTTCAACACAGCGATAGACACTGGTGCGGATCGTATTGTAATAGGTGATACTGTTGGCGTATTAACTCCATATTCAACAAGATTCCTCGTCAACCAGATTATGGAAAATGTAATAAGAAAAAATAAAAACACGGCAGATATTGGAATACATTGCCATGATGATTTCGGATTAGCCACAAGTAATACCATTGTAGGAGTATTTGAGGGTTGTGTTTATCCTCATACATGCATTAATGGTTATGGCGAAAGGGCTGGAAATGCAGCTCTCGAAGAGGTTGTTTTAATATTGGAAAGGAATGGAATTGATACTGGTATAAAAATGGACAAATTAATGGAGTTAAGTGAAATAACGGAGAAATATTTTAGCCAACCTCTCGCCTTAAATAAAGCAATAGTTGGACGTTATGCCTTTTCTCATGAAAGTGGACTTCACATTGCAGGAATATTAGCACATCCTTTAAGTTATGAACCAATAAATCCAAAAATAATTGGTAGACGACGAAAATTTTATCTTGGAAAGGGAAGTGGGTCTCATTCAATTATTAACGCAATTAAAGAGAAGATTAAAGTACTTGATTTAGATATTCCTGATGAGATTATTAAAAAGATTGTAGCTGCAGTAAAAGCAGCCCATGAAGAATCGAGTAAGGGAGATATACAAAAAAGTTTTCAAATAATAAAGAAAGAGTTAGATAAGATATCCAAGGGAGTTTCTGATAAAGATTTTTTTGATATTGTTAATAAATATGCCCAACCATATGTGCCTGATGAATTTAAGCCAAAAAAAAAAAATAAACGAAATGAATGATATTATTATTACTTTTCTCCTTAAAAGATGGTTTTAATAAACAATTATCATAAAAATTTTAATAAATAGTTAGAAATTTATTTGAATTTTTTTATTAAATATTTAGTATTCATTATTTTTATGAGAGATTTCAATGTCTAAACAAGAAAATATAATTGCTGGAAAGTTAATTGGTAAAACTACAACACACACGGTTAATTTATTAATTGTGGATAAAAATGTAGGACGAAATGATCATTTGGTAATTTATACTGATTCTGATAGTAATGAAGACAAAAATTATTATTTATTTAAGATAATTGATATCTGGAATGATAAACAAGGATTAATGGCAACACTAAAAGTTCTCGGCCATATGCCGAAAAGACCCTTTAAGATTGGAACGGAAGTTTATCTTGCTAAAAAGAAGCAAATCATAGAAACTTTAGGGATTGATAATCCCGAAGAAGAATCATTATATTTTGGAACTTTACTTGGATATTCTAAATATGATGTATGTTTATTAATAAAAAATTTTGGTAGAATTTTTATTACGGGTAAATCTGGCTCGGGTAAATCATATACTATGGGAGTGTTAATTGAAGAATTCCTCAAAAAAGGAATCCCTGTAGTCATTTTTGATCGACATGGTGAATATTCAAGTTTAAAAATTTCTAGAGAAATTTCAGAATCTGATGAAGAAATGCCTGATGAAGATTCAGAACCTGAATATTGGGATATAAGTAAATCTTCAGAACCAATTGAAGAATTACCAAGTATTACTTCAGATTCCGAAATGGAAATTCCAATTGAAGAATTAGAAAAGGAAAAAATAAATCCCAGTGAATTTGTTGAAAAAATAATAGAATTTGCTGATTTGAATATGAATGAGGGAGCGGATGTGGACATAAAATACATTTTTTCTTTAGATGCAACTGATTTAGTATCTTCAAATTTATGTACAATTATAAATTTTAGAGGTTTACCATTGGAACTTCAAGAGGTTATTGCCAATGATATTCTTATGAAATTATATAATGCAAGCACCTCAAAACAAATTCAGCCATTCTATCTTTTTATAGATGAGGCTCATCTTTTTGCAGGTAAAAAAAAAACAGAAACATGTGACGCAGTTAGATTACTCTCCCAAGAGGGTAGAAAGTTTGGGGCGAATCTAGTTATCAGTACTCAAAAACCACAATTGTTAAACACTACTATAAGAGGTCAGGCAGGAACATGGATAATACATCAATTAACTGATATTAGAGATGTTGATATAACCGTTTCAAGTGCTGAAGATTTAGGTCCAGAATATAAAGAAGAAATTCAAAGATTAGACCCAGGTGAATGTATAATTTGTGGCGATGCCGTTAAGATAGCACCGTTATTTCTAAAAATTAGAAAACGAAAAACCGAACATGGAGGTATAGGATTTAATCCTCTCGATTTTCTTTCCAAAGACACTATTGAAGATCTAAAGAAGAAAAGACTAAAAGTTTTAGAAGCCAAATCAGAAGGTGAATTGGCAGAAGCGGAATCTCTCTTTCAAAAATATTTTACTGGAAAAGAAATACAAAAATCGGCTAAAGAAATAGAACTTTTAACAAAAATGATTGAAGAATTAGATGCTGAAGTTAAAATATGGAAAGATAAATATAAAAAACAAAAAGAAAAGGCAAATAAAGCTACAAAATTAGCAGAAGAAGCTTTAATTGAAGCAAAGAGAAAATCTTAAGAATTTAAATGCTTCGATTACACTTATTTTTTTTTAAGTAATTTTTTAATCTCTTCAATTTTATTGGTAGCATTTTCTAAATCATACTTCAATTTTTTCATTTGTTTATTGTAATCACTTTCTTTAATTTTTCCGTCTCCTTTCTTTTTCTTAAGGAAGTTAATTAAATTCTTAACTGAATTTATTTTACTCTCTAATCCTTCTAATTCAGCATTTAATTCTTTTTTAGACTGTTTCTTTTTTGTTGAAGGCATTCCTTTCGGTCTTGGGGGTAACGGCTTTTCAGTTGATGGTTTTTTAGGTAATTCTGTTAATTCATTGTCCTCTTCAACGGTTTCCGCTTCAACTTCTCTTTTTAATTTCTCAAAATCTATTCCAAGATCTGGGGCTTCTTCTAACTGTGGCGGTTGTTGAACCTTTTCTTGCATTTCTTTGATTGCCTGTAATTCAATAATTTCATCTTCTGATCCGATTACTGAATCTATTAATTTATTTACAACATCACTTAAAGCATTTAATTCATCTAATACTGAATACAGAGTCTTTATAAGGTCACTTTTTGAGGAGATTTTAATTTCTGACTTTACCGTAATTGGGGAATACATTTGAGAACCAACCTCCCCTTCAGCATCAGAAAGTGAAGGATGTAAACTTGAACCATAACCCAGTCCAGGTTTTTTGGATGGAATTGTAGAAATCCCTTTTTTCTTCATTGTTAATCGATATTCAGAAATCAACCAAGTAAATAAATTTAAGGCAAGTTTTTTATGTTGATCATTTTCAATTCCACAGCCAATCTCATCTCTAAATATTTCATAACTACCAATTGCACATACTAATCCATTATCAGCTTCTGATACAATTATCAAAGGAACTGAGAAGGGTTCTGCATCTGGATCACTCATTGCAATTGGAACAGAACCACCAATTGTTGTAAGAGAACAACCTGCACGATAGCAAATTTCATTAATTTCTTCAGTGATTTGATGAGGTGGTGTAAATGTAGAGGCTTTTGGTAAATTTTCCATGCCATAATTATTAGGTGAAAGCACTTGATCATTTTCAAATGTAATCCCAAACCGTTCCGCTAGAGCGGAAAGGTTAGTTTGACGACCCTTATCACCTCCAGCATGACTTAATAATAATAATCCACCACCATCTTCTCTCACCCAATTCTCAATCTCATTTATTTCCTGAGGTGCAATCTTTGCAAAATCAGGACACGCAAACACCAAAATATCGTAAGGTTTTAGAGTTTCATGGGTAATTGGAAATTCTAAAAATTGATATGATTCAAAACCTTGAGAATCCAAGAGTTGTTTTATCGTTTTGTAGTTGATATCAATTCTCCCTCTTGGTTTGTGGCTCTCATTCCAAGCTATGAAATTTCCAACCAATTGTTAAAAGTCACCTTTTTTCATTATAAATAATAATTATATAAATAATCAATAAATCTTCTTGCTTTAATCTTTATTTTTATTTCATTTAAAATTTTATTTCATTTCTGACGTTTAATTATTTATCATTGTTTAAAACTAGTTGGCATTTATCGCCAATCATCAAATTATCTTTAGAAAGATTATCAATTTTAACATAACTCCCGATAATTGAATTTTCTGTAATTATATTTGAGAGATAGGCGCCATCTTCAATAAGGCAATTCTTTAAGATACATTTCTTTAATTTACAATTTTTACCAATCGAGACATATGGTCCAATAATAGAATGAGTAATTTCAGTGTTTTCTTCAATATTAACTGGTGTGTTAATTACGCTATATTTGTAATTTGCATATTGTGTTGGGGATTTTTCATTTATTTGAGCCATATGCTCTAATATATAGCGGTTGCCTTTCAAAAGTTCGGTAGTTCTCCCAAAATCTAAAATACCTTTTTCCAATTCGACTGCAGCAATTTTGTAATTTTGATCTATTAAATCTTGAAGTGCTGGAGTCATATAAATTTCACCAGAAGTTTCAGATTTGTTGTCCAAATGTTTTTTTATGTTGTTAAATAAAGCATTCGTTGTTTTTCTACTAAATGCATAGGGTCCTGCTATTGCTAAGTCAGAGATAAATTCCTTAGGCTTCTCGACTAAATTCTTGATTATCATATTATCATCAACAGACACAATTCCATAAGAACTAGCTTCTTCCTTTGGAACTCTCATAACGGTTATTATTCCATCCACATCTGATTCATAATATCGATTTAAAATAAATGAATATTCATCAAGTGGAATCATATCACCTAAGAAAATCAAACATCCATCTTTTTTTTCATTTATACTTTTCTTGTTCAAATCATCTTCTTGAAAATTGAATTGTTTCTTGGCTAGATAAATAGCTTCGCCGAGACCCCAATAATATGGTACATCTCCATCAAAACCTCTGGGAGTTTGTTCAATAAATGTTAAATTAAAATCCTTTGAGTAATTTTTATTTATGTAATCAATTATTTGCTCTTTCTTATAACCAACGATCAATATTAATTCGGTACTCTGATCGAATGTGTCTTTTAATTTATCTAAAATGTGATCTAAGACAGTCTTTCCTGCAACTTTGATAAAAGCCTTAGGTTTTTTAAAAGTAAAAGGTCTTAAACGCGTTCCTGTGCCTGCTATTGGTCCAATAATTTTCATATTAAGGATACAATTCTTTCTATGCTATTTTTATAAAAAAATCTTTAAAATTTAAAACTATTTTTATTCAATAAAACTCTGATTTATCCGAATCAAAAATGCGTTGAAGAGTCCCAAATAAAATGTCTAAACCATCCTCTCTTAACGTTGTGATTGGAATTAATTCAGATGTAGAGCCGAGTTGAGAAAATACTTCGGATATTAAAAGAGATAATTCACGTATTAAACCTTTTTCCCTTTCATTGGTAGCTTCACTTAATTTTTGAAAGTCTGTGCTCCACTCGAGAACCATATCAATTAAATCATCATCTAATAAATCGATTTTGGAAAGAGCGTTAATTTGTGGAATATTTATAAATCGGTATTGAACTGAAGCAGCTAATAGCAGGGTAGAAATAAACCCATTCGGTCGTTTTACCATATTTGAATCAAATAAAAAAGTTGTTGATCTCTGAACATCACCGAAACCTAAGGAACTTGCGATAATTGGCCCCACTTCCCTGAAAGCAAATAATTCTAACTGACCTGCAGTGTCAATTAAAACCCAATCAGGTTGATATTGACCGATTTCATACTTAATATCTTCAATAAAATTTATCATTAGATCCGAGGCTAAAACCATCCCTCCATTTGGACCTAAATTATACTTCCTCATAACTTCATCTAATGTGATATAATCCCTTATATCAATCTCTGGATTAAACTTTAAATCTAACGCTCCCGGATCCAAGTTAATTGCAATTACAGTTATTTCTGAATCTCTCATCGAGATATAGTGTTTTAACTGAGCAACCAATGTGGATTTTCCGCTTCCGGCAGGTCCGATTACATAATTAAATAACATTGGGCTTGAAAATTGTGATTTGCTCTGTAATAAGTAAAATAATCTTTTAAAGATTATAAAATCTATTGATACGATTTGGATTTTATTTTTTACTCAATGAAAATCATTATATATTTAATAAATTCATTAAAAGAAGGTTATTATTGAGTCGCTCTAATGCAATTAAAGAGAGTAGAGATGAAAAATATTAGAATTATTTGTGAAAAAAAATATAAATGAAAAGAAAATTCTAAAAAAAAGCATTTATATTTGTAAAACCTATTATACTTAGGTATAAGAAGGGTTTCTACCGATTTGAGAAATAAACAAACCATATTGAATGATAAAACAGGTTTAAAATTATGCGAAAAGTGTGGAAGTATATTAGTTAACCGCGTATTAATCTTAAAAAACGGCAGAAAACAGAAAATACATCAGTGCATTGTCTGTAGGCATTGGTATCCCATTTAAACTATTATATTTTAATTTTTAAATTTTATTTTAATAATTTTTAATATTTCCTAATAGGTGATAAAAATTAATATTGAATCCATCGTAGGAGATAAAGGAATAACCCAAATTCCTAAAAAAATTCGAAAAAAGTTCAATATTAAAAAAGGAGATGAATTATATTGGATCTATAATGACCCAGAAAGAGTTAAATTAATTATTATTAAAAAATCCCTTAAATTTTTAAAAGGGCGATATTCTAAAAAAGATCTAATTTATGAAAATCTTAAGCATAAAGCTGATAAATTAATTGAAGATAATGTATTTGAAATTAAAGGTTTTATAAATGGGGACGATGGGATTTATTCAAAATAGCGAAGCGCTTATTTTTTTGAACCCATGATCACCAACTCTGGAGGCTGGCGCCGTACCGGGCTAGGCCACATCCCCTTGCTTTTGATAATAATAAATTATCTAAATCTAAAAAATTTTACTAAAGTAAACATTTTTTTCAATGAAACATTATCTTTAATTGTTTTTAAAAAAGTGATTTGGTTTAATGAGCAACAAGGAAGATGAATTAATTTTTTTAGGTTCTGGTGGGGGTCGTATTCATATTAGGACACAATACCGAACAACTGGAGGTATTTTGTTTAAATTCAATGGAATTCAGGGGCATATAGATCCTGGTCCAGGAGCAATTGTAAGAATAAATCAATATAATGAAGATCCATTAAAGACTGAATTATTTTTTGTAACTCACTTTCATGTTGATCATTTTAATGATATTCAAGTTATGATCGAAGCTTCACGTGAAAGATTTTATGATAAAGAGAGAAATCTCATAAAGAAAGGCATATTGTTTGCTCCACATAATGTCATTAATTATATTAGTCAATATCACCAAAATATGTTAGAAAAAATTATTCCATTCAAGGTTGGAGATACTTATGATTATAATGGAATAGAAATCATCGGAACAAAAGTAGTACATACTAAAGCTCCTGGTTTTGGCATAAGGTTTAGATTAAAAGACTATTCCATTGCATTTTCAAGCGATACAATGGTATTTGATGAATTTCCGGACCAGTTTCATGGTATTGATATCCTAGTATTAAATCTTTTAAGACCTAATTCGGCCTTTTGTAAACGACATCTTTGCACAGATGAAGTAATTCCTTATTTAAATAAGATTAATCCCACTCTAAATACACTGATTATTACACATTTCGGTGCATATATGGACAGCCCAACATCAGAGAGAAATTTTGTGCCTTCCCAAGTTAAAAAATTACAGGAACAAACTGAAATAAAAAAAGTTATAGCCGCAGAGGATGGGATGAAATTGAAAATTTTTGATTTATTAATATAAAATTAAAAAAATTAGAATTAAATTGTATTAAACAAAATATACCTAATTGAATAAGGTGTAAAAATGGAATTTAATTTTGAAGAAAAATTGTTTAAAAAAGTATCTCCCATTGTTTTAAAAGAATTTCAAGAATTTCAAGAAGTACATCATTTTAAAAGTCTCGAGTTTAGGGGATATCAATGGAAATATTACTTTGAAGGAACTGGAGATAAAATAATTCTATCACTCCCAGGTGGATTGAGATATCCTTTTTTTAATTTTAAGATTATTACTGAGCTAGAGAAATATTTTAAGGTTTTAGCACCTGCATATCCAAGAATAGAAAGTTTGGATGGATTAGTTGATGGAATTCAAGTTATTCTCCAAAAAGAAAATATAGAACAATTTAACTTATGGGGAACTTCATTTGGAGGCATATTAGCACAGTGCATTTTGCATAAATTTACCGAAATGGTTGATAGAATTATTATTGGAAATACAGGAACAACGATTAACAATGAAGATATTGTCAATAAAAAAGTCAAGTCGATGAAAAAAGCAATAAGAATTCTATCATTGCTACCTTCATTTATAATTAGACCAGTTGTTAGTAAATCCTTATTGAAGTTATTTAGCTGCCCAGAAGAAGAAAAAGTTCTATACGAAACTTTACTAAAAAATGCTGTTGCAAAACACATTCTTGATAAACCAGATATGTTATGCCACTTCAAATGTTTGATGGATTTTTTTCAAAATTATCGCTTCTCTTCTTCAGATTTGATTAATTGGAACGGTAAAATTTTTATTATCGAATCTGATGATGATACAGCAGTGGGTGAAGAATCTTCAGACAGATTAAAAGAAGTTTATCCCCAAGCAAAACATTATTTATTTCATGAAGCTGGTCATATGCCCGTTCTTTCTCGTAAGGAAGAGTATTATTCGGTTGTTAAGAAATTTCTTGGTATATAATAAATATAATTTATAAAATTCTAATAATCTTGAAGATTTTTGATTTATTAATTAATTTATTTAATCAAAACAATAAAAAAAAGTAGAATTTAAATTAAAGTTTATTAGGATTATTATTCTAATGAAGCTCCACATTCATCACAAAATTTCGCTCCAGAACGTAGCATTTTTTTACATTTTGGACATTCTTTATAAAATTGGTAGCCACATTTTTTACAAAATTTTGCATCTCTACTAATATTTCCCCCACAATGAGGGCATTTCTTTCCTTCAAGGATTAAAAATCGTAATATTGCACCTAGGAAGCCAATCCAAGAAAATGCAATGACCAGATAGATCCAAAATTGCCATCCAAATAATAACTCAGCTAATAATCCCATAATTAATGTTACAACTATTGCTCCAATAGCAGAACTTGCTAACGAATACGTATAATTTCTCATTTTTTACTCTATGAATTTTTTCTCTTGATTTTTATTTTATTAGAAAATAATGATATTGAATTTTATTAAAAAAGAAAAAGTTTTTTTTATTTTAAGGCGGTTCCGCAGTAGGAACAATGTTTTACGCCAGGATTTTCGACTTTCTCACCGCATCCAGGGCAAAAATTAATTATTGCTCCTTTTACTTCTTCAGATGGAATTGGTGGTTCTACTTTTTCAGGTTGTTTAAGCTCAGTTCCACATTCGTCGCAAAATTTTGCTCCAATTGTAACCGGTTTCTGGCATTTAGGACACATATTGAGAAATTCATGACCACAAACTTTACAAAATTTATCGAATTTATTAGCAGGTGAACCACAGCTTGGACAATTAACTCTTTCTACCATATAATATCTAAGAACATTAGAGATTGCTCCAATCCAAATAAAGCCAATGACCATATAAATCCACCAAGTATCCCAACCAAACAAGGTTGCAGCTAATACAATAAAAACAAGTGTCCCAATAAATGCACCAATTACACTACTTCGCAAAGCTGTTATTCCACGTTCTTCATCTTTCATTTTTTTTTTCAATCCTCTAATTTATTTTTGATAATTTTATAATTAGTTTTTATATTATTAAGATTTGTTTTACAATTTGGACATAAAATTGCATTTTTATCCAAAATAGTAGCGCTACATGCAGGACATAATTTTATTTTATCTCCAAATATGTCACTTTTATTAGAATTTAATAACTTTTTTATCTTTTTATTTTTTTTTCTTTTCATTTATAAATATCACCATTTAGCATTCAATAAACAAATCCTTTAATTTAACAAAGAAAAGAAATGTATTAAAAAGATCTTTAGACCGATTTTTGAGAGAAAAATAGTATATTTAAAATGAGGAAAATAAATACTTTTTTTTTAAAAAAAAAAAAGGTTTTTATAATTTATTCTTTAAATTCTCTTTTTGGTTGTTCTGGTTGCACTTCTAATATGATAAACGGAAATTCTAAACAATTTATACTTTTTCTATAATCTGGACAAGAAGAAGCATCACTCGGAATTATCTCTAATCCTTTTTTCTTCTTGCCTTTTTTCTAAATGTCTTTTGTATTCTCTTTTGGCAATTTTCGATTTAAATAAAGCATATACAATAATAAGAATGATGAAAATAGCACATCCTAAAGCAATTAGATATAACCCATAACGATACATCCATTCTCCAATTAAAGAATATAACATCTTTCTTCCCTATTTTATTGTTCCTTATTTTTTTAAAAATTTGTATTTTGCAAAAGTAGAGATTATAATTTTGTTTTTAAATTTTTGCTAGATTCGATATAAAATTTATATAGGAAAAAGTCATAAAGTAAATTATAAGTAGCTCATACTACTTTAAAAATCCAGTAAAAATTAGTTGAATTAAAAATGTCAAATATATATACTCCAATTGATAGCTCAGGTCTTATAAGAATGATTCCTGAAGGAGATGATATTTTATATAGTACATTATGCAAAGTTCAGGTTATTAGCAGAAACGTTAGGATAAAATGGCAATGTCATGTTTTAGTCACAAAATCGGGATTTGCTTCATATACTAAATTAGAGCCATATACAACAAGAACTGGAAAAGAAAAATATAAAGTAAGAAAAAAAAAGCTAGGAATGATTGCACAATTTATTCGATGGGAAGAACTTGGAACAAATATCGAAAAACCACCTTTTAGTAAAAATGAAATTAAACATCCATTAAACCCACAAGCTTCAAAACTAAGTAGTACTTATGTTTTTTATAAAGGTTTAAATGCCAAAGGATTTGGTCATTTCTGTCGAGATCTCTGGTTAGATAAAATAATGAAATGAAAAAAATCAATAAAATCTTTATAGGAATTAATAAATGAAGCAAAAAACTATGGACACTGAAATTAATGAACCTGAATTGTTAAATAAATGTGTTAGATGTCATAAACCCAGTAAAGAATTAATCACTTATACACTTAGAAAACCATTAGGTCTTCATGGAGCTAGATTCTATAGAATTAATTATTCTATATGTAAGAATTGTAAACCCCATTTTGAAAAAGCATTAGAAAGAGAGGATAGATATGTCACTAAGAAATTAAGTAGAATTGTAGCAGGAATATTGCTACTTGTATATATTGTTGCACTCATAATTATCTTTAATTCCAATCTATCTTTTGAGGTTTTCCTTCCTGTAATCTGCACGTTAATCGCAACAACTTTTGGTATTTTCTTTTTAGCATTATTTATTGAACGATTATACTCCAAAAAGCACCCTAATAATATTAAAAACTATTTTGAAATCAAAAATGATGGTATTGCTATAATTAGAGATTTAGAAAGTAACCAAGTAATAAAAAGGATTAATCTTTTACCAGTTGAGATAGAAATAGCAGAAGAACTCCCTAGAAAAACCTATAAATACTGTCCAAATTGTGGATCTGAAATAAAGACAAATACTGGTTTTTGCAAAAGATGTGGAAGAAATCTAAAAATTTAACTTTTTTTAAATTTCGCACTTTTTTGGTATTATCTCAAACAAGTTAAACCAAATGGATATACTTAATATAATAGTTTATTTTAAAAGAGGAAAATATATACCGAAGTTTTTTAAATTAAAATTAACAAAGGAGAAATAAGCTAATTAAAAAGTTTGAATAAATCTAATTAAAATTGGATGATTTATAAAAAAGAGTTACTTCCTATATCTACGACTGGCGCCAATAGATCCTTGTTGGCCTCCATATTCACCTTTTATCATTCTTTTTTTATAGTTATCTCGATATCTGATTCTGGGGATTTTTTTTGGGCGGGCATTAACACCCCGTTTTTGAACTTTAGGTGTTTGAGTTTTAACTTTACCTGCTTTCGTTAAAGAACCATGAGAACCGGGCATATTCTTTTCTTTCTTTATTTATTTTAAGTTATTATATATTAAGAATACTTAACTTAGCTTTTAAAATCATTAAGCGATTAAAAATTTTTGGTTTTAAATTGGAACACCAATGACGTTTAATTGATTTTTAATACTAAGAGCTTGATCTAAAAAATAATTTGACATATTATCATCTTTTAAGAGAAATTTATGGTAATCTGATTGCATTTGATAATATTTATGCATCATTTTCAAGTTAAAAATAGTATTAGAAGTCAATAATTTTTTCATATTATTGAGAACAAGATAAGCATTTTTTGTATCTTTTCGAAAATAGATAAAAATTTTTGCTAATAATTTATTAATCTTTAAAATTTGCTTTTTATGCTGCTGAATGGTGGTTTCATTAAGCCCAGGTAGATTTAAAGCTTGTTTTAATAACTTTATTGCATAAGCAATTTTTTCTGTTTTTTTATTGAATTTTGCTCTTTCATAAAAATATTTTAATTGAATCTTCAAGGAACCTTTAGCAATATTTAATGCTTTATTAAATTGAAGTTTAGCTTCACTCAGGTTTTCTTCTTTTAAGTTAATTTTTGCTTGGCTCAAATATGTATCAGCGAGAATTTCTTGATCATTTATATCAGTTACATTTGATTCAAGAAAGTTTATGATTATATGAAAGTGAGTCTTAGCCTTATTTAATTGGTTAAATAACAAATAAGTTTTTCCTATTTTTTTATGCAATTTAATAATAAGGGCTAATGGGACATTTCCGCTTTTACATAGATCTAATCCGTTTTCTATGTATTCCAATGATTTTTTTGGTTGGTTTAGGATTTTGGCTATTCTACTTAAATGTAGGAGAATTAAAATTACAATTTTTCTTTGTTTAAATTTGTTAAAAATTTTCATACTTTCAACAAACAAATTAATTGCTTCAGAAAACTTATATGTACTATATTGTTCCAAAGCTCGTTGATAAAGTTCAATAGAAATGATTTCTTCAAAGTTGGATGGTGGATTGCCTAATAATTTATATTCTACTTGGTGTAATTCTTTTGCGATTTTACATTCATAATTAAGGGGAATAAAAGAAAAATTTAAGTCTTTTTCAGAATTGAGAGCAATTTCTTTAAAATTACCTGGTAAGAAATTCAGCTTTTTAATTTCTTCGGATTCTATCAATCCAATAATTGAATTTAAAATCATACGAGAGAATTTAATCCATGAAGTAATTAATAATTCAAAATTGAAATTCTCTTCATTATATAATTCTAATAAAAGATAAGGAGTATAACAATACCAAGAACTCCTTACATGTATGTTTTTAATAACAAGATCATTGAAATAGGTTAGAAACCCTTTTTCCAATATAAGATATTCATTATTGGAGTCTGTATTTTTAAAGAAAAGAACATTATTTACACGAAATTTTGGAATACCATTCTTTATATCCAATGGTAAATCATTAGTAGATTCCATACTTAATTTTTTAATTGAATTATTAACGTTGGTTGAAATTATTGTATTATAGTGTTCAAACTGTGATTGTTTGTTAAAAATTGATATTCTTATTCGATTCAACCATTTCGGTTCAAGCTCGTTATTTATCGCTTCTGGCATGAGTTGATTTAAAATTTTTAATAACTCTTGTTCTTTTCCTTTAATGGGAAATTCATGTTCTAAATTTGATTCAATTCCAATTTCTCTAAGTTTTTCTATTAAATAATTTAAGTTTTCTAGTGTGGAGAAATCTGTAATTCTAATCATAAAGATAAGTGAAATTTTGAAAGAGATTATTTCAAACGGTATATTTAATCTTAGAGGTAGTTCAATAGGTTTTTTTATTGTTATTGCAATCATATTATTATCTAAAATGGAATATCGAAAATTATTAGTTGATTCAAGGTTATCTTTAAAGCCTTTTTCAATAAATAATTTATTTAGAAAATCTATATCTTTTTCAGAAAAATGTGTTAATGACATATTTATATCCTCAGTCGTAACAACTCTCGACTTGTATATAATTGTATAAGTCCACTCACACTAATTGCTAAACCAAATAAGGTTAGAACCATTATGGAAAGATATTCCGCAGCCTGTTGAGAAATGAGTGTATTCCCTAATAGGATCTGTTCAAGAGTTATAATATCTGTACTTATTAGACCTATAACGAAAAAGACAAATACGCCGCCAATTAATTGAAGAATTCCTATAATATAATTAGCATTGTGAATTAATTTTAATCTGCCTTCCTTAATTTCAATAATTTGGCCATCACCAATAGCGATCATATCTCGATTCATCTTTTTAATATAATAATAAACCATTTCTCTGAGTGGTATTACATCAAGAAGAACCGTTCCAAAAGTAAAAATACCAATATATATTAAAATTCGAAGAAATATCTCTCTAAATATTACATTAAATCCATCTATTGGAGAATTAATAATTGCAAAATTGGCGATAACAAAAATAAAAACACCCAAAGCACAAGTACTTATAAATTTTAAACCGGATATAGTTAGAACTATTGAATTCCGATCAGCAATCGTTAAAGCATAATAGCTGATACCTGCGGTAAGTATGATAATACCTAACAATACAGCAATTGGTGGTAAGATAAATACGAAGATTAAACACATAGAACCTACAAAAATAGGTAGGTAGGGAAAGAATGGAGCTTTAAATGGGCGATCTAATTCTTTTCTTTTATTTCTTAATATGACAGCTCCAAAATTTATAAATGCCAACCCAAATAAATAAATAAAACTTGTCAATTGAGCAGCTAATCCGAAGGAGGTTGTAAAAATTGTAAATAAAATAGCAATTATTAATGTGATAATCAATGAGTATATTGGCATTCCAGTTTTTTTACTTACTTTTTTTAGTCTTTTTGGGACATAGTTGTCTCGAGCTAAAGCAAATATGATACTCACAGCAGAGCCTATTGCAGCATTCATTGAAATTAATGTTGATATTATTGCAGCAATACCCATAAGAATGAATCCAAAAGGGCCTAATATTTTTAGTAGAATTTCAGATAATAACACAGGGGAATTGATTATTTCTTCTGCATTGTTTCCGATATTTATCAAAACTACAAATGTGATTAATAAATAAAGAAATAGTGTTATGATAATAGCTGATATAAAAATTTTCGGAATAGTTTTTGATGGATTTTTAAGGTCTGAACTTAAATACGCTAAATTAGAGGTAATTGAAGTAAAACCAATAAATAAAATTGGAAATACAAAAATGATTCCAATCATTTTATCTATATTCATTTCTGATAAAAGATAATCAAAACTGAAATTATCTATATTAGTAATGGGTGCAATTGTAATTCCAGAAATAATAAAAATTACCAAAAATAATATGAGGAGAATTGTTAATAATATTAATATTTTAGTTGCCCTCTGGCTTGTACGGAATATTAAGATCCCCATAAAAAGAATTGATAATATTCCAATAAATAATAAGTAATCATGTAAAAACGGGAAAAATACATCTATAGTACTGATAAATACTTGTGCAGAAAATGAACACGAAGCAATATTTGCAATCCAAAGGAAAAAACCGATAATAAAAGCCCAGAACCCACCCAACGCTTCTTTAGAAAAGGAATATCCACCACCGGAAACAGGAAGACTTGTTGCAAGTTCAGAAAAATTTAAAGCCGTTAAAAAAATCAAAATTCCTCCCAAAATCAAACTAATTAAAACTCCTGGACCTGCATCACCTATTGAGGGTCCCAGGAGAGTAAATATTGTTCCTCCAATTCCACAACCAACACCATATAAAATTCCACCTAGAATTCCAACTGTTCTTTTAGGAGGTATTTTTTCTTGTTCAGAATCACTCAAAATTTATTCCATTTAATATGCAATTCATATTAATTTAAAAGCTAAGATTTTTCTAAATGAAATATACCTGAAATTATAATTAGACATCCACCGATTAATGATAAAATCATAATTATTAATGGGTTTGATTCACCAAAATCAATAAGATTAAAAAAAAATCCAAATCCTATGATAAAAAAGATTATACTCATTCCAATTAATATTCCACCGAAAAATTTTGATGCTCTATAAATTAAGGATAATATTTCCAATTTATTTATTCGGCTTTCTTTATCTCTAATTTCTTCTTCTTGACCATCTAATTGCTTTTTTAGCTGTAGAAATATTTCTTTTGATTCACTTATACTTTTATCTATGGTATCTTTTGCTTTGGTTAATTTCTCATGTTCTTTTTCTGTATATTCTAACTTTTCAGTTATAGATTTTAAGTGATTTTCACGTTCGTTATGTTCAGCAATAGCTGTTTCAATTTCTACCTTTAATTCATTCAATCTTTTTTCATTTAGACTTATAAGGTTCTCTTTTCCTAAAATTTGTTCTTTTATAGACTCTATTGACTCATTTAATTCTATGATTTTTGTTTCTAAAGTTAGTATTTTTTGTTGTCTTTCTTCTACTTGGATTACATAGTTTCTAATAATTTGATCATAAACATCTTTTCTCTTTTCTAATTCAGGAATCTGTTCATTATACTCCTGAAATTTGAGTTCAACACTATTTAATCTCTCTTCTTTATTCTCAATTTGTTCATTTAAAAGTTTTATTTCATTTTCTTTCGCTCCAATTAAATTATTAATATTAGAAATCTCATCTTTATTTTTATTAATAGTCGTTATCAGCCCTTCATTTTCTGTTCTCAAACTTATTAATCGATTATCTAAAGTTTTAGATTCTTCTTTTAAAAGAGCAAACTTTTCTTCATTTTCTTGTATTTCTAGATTAAATTTTGCAATTTGGTTTCGTAATTCATCTTGATTCGTTAATTTTTCTTTAACTTTATCTTGGAGTACTGTTAAATCAATCTTTCTGGCTTCATAAGCATTATTAAGATCAGTGATCCTTTTTTGGAGGTCATTATATTCATTTTCTAATTTTTCTTTATTTTCAATTACTATCGCTAACTCTTCATTCAAAGTATTCGAACTTTCAACTTTTCGATTATATATTTCTTCCAACCCAGAAATCTTTTCCTCCAAAGCAATAAGATATTCTTCTTTATCATTTATTCTTTTAGTAACTACTTCAAATCTTTTTTCTAACTCTTCAATTTCTTCACTTTTCTCAAGAGTTATCTTCTTATCTTCTTCTTTTTCTGATTCTGCTTCGCTTTTTCTCGCATTTGATACTGTATCAATACTGTTTTCGAATGTCCTCAATTTTTTATCGATAAGATCCCTACTATTTTTCGCCTTTAGTAATAGATCTTTATCAATGCGATCTACTTCTTTCTCATTTTTTTTTTCCTTCTCTTCTTCGTTGAATTCTTCAGCCATAAATTTCGCTCTAAATAATCAGTTTGATTATATATACTAAATTTTAACGCATTAGTACTAATAATTAGATAATTACTAATTAAAAAATTTATATAATTATTTATAAATGGAAATATTGTTAAAATTCGATTAAAATAATAAAATGAATTATTTTAAATAAAAACATCCCAAAAATCGACTTTTCAAAAAAAAAAAATTATAGAAAAATTGGAGATAAAAACATTTATCAGACCAATCAGTTTTATTTAAAACAAATTAATCTTTAAAATTTACTTAATAATTCAAATCAAGGAGCTCAATAATTGAGTTATATTGTTACTTTTAATGAAAAATTAAAAGATTTAATTGATAAAGCAAAAGGATATGATAATTTAAAGAATTACAAAAAGTCAATAAAAGCCTGGATTGAAATCAGTGAATTTTGCTTACAATTTATGAAAAATCCTAAAATGGATACAACTTATAAAAATATGCTTGTAAAGAAAATAAGAAATATTATTAATCACGTAAAATCTTTAAAATTAAAAATGCAACAAATAGAACAGAAAGCTATAGAGCTTGAGGAAGAAAAAATATCTACATTAATAAATGATCTACCAGAACCTCCTATAGGTGAGCCTGAATCATTAGATTCATCAGTTGATAATGGAATAATAAAGGATGATATTATTAGTTCAGATCAAAAAGTTAAATCTGTACAAGAATCAAAAAATATTCCAAATGGATTCAAACCAATTAAACCAAAGAATTATGATTTTGAAACGATAATACCGAAAAATAAAACAAAACCTACAGTGAATTCACAGAAAAAAAGTCCAAAAAAAGATGATAAATTAAAGAAGCCGACTCGGTCCTGTCCATTTTGTGGTGGAGAAATTGGAATTGACGAGAAAATATGTTCTCATTGTGGAACACCGTTGAGTAATGGATAATTTTTCTTTTAATCAAATTTAAAGTCGTATCTTATTTTCTTATTAAACCCAATTCTTCCGGAATTGGAGTATATAATTCTTCACTGGGATGGTTCACTAATTTAAAGAAAAAACAATATCTCAATTTTTCCCTTATCAATTTAATTGGATTATGTTTTTCAGGTTTTCCACCAATAAAACGAAGTTCTCGGAAGCGAACTAAAAATGCTCCGGTTTTAATAAATTTATGGATTAACAAAATTCTTCTAAAAAATAAGAGTAATTTGGAATGTAAGGGAGTTGTTTGACTTTTATGCTGAGACATAGATTCAATCGCGATTTTTACATCTCTAAATCGAATTCTAATAGAAATATTTGTATTAAATGAATAAAAGAAAAACACCCGTTTTGGTAATTCGGGGGTTTTTAGTCTTTTAAGAGCAAAATATACAAGTCTTGCGGTATTCAGATGATCCCGATGGAAATCAATAGCGTACCAGGGATCAGGAGCAAAAATGATATCTGGTTTCTCTTTTCTAATAATATCCATAACAAAATTTAATGAAATTTTATTTAAAGGAAGGAATCCATCAATAAAACCCGCCCAAATCAAATTAATTTGATTGCCGGTATATTTTTTATATACATCTGCTGCCTTCTCCATCTCATGGATTCTGACTCTTTTGATCCGCTCTCCTTTAAAATCATTTCTTTTGGTTCCATATTCATCATTTGTCATTATAGCTTCTGTTACGTTATTGCCTAGTTTTAAAGCCTCTAAACACATAAAAGGTGCGCCCATTTCAATATCATCTGCATGTGGTGCGAAAAAAAGTACTCTAATATTTTTACGCTTAGACATATAATTTAAAGAAATTTTAAGAAATTATTAAATCTATCATATTAGAGTTCAATAAATTCTAATCTTTTGGTTGAATTATTTTTATCAACTTATTTTCTTAATCTTTTTTTTTTATCCTTTTGATAATCTTCATATTTCTCAATGGCTCGATCTCTCCATATGGTTCGCCATCTTTTGAATCCAGATTTTACGTATTTTTCTCGTCTATAGAAGTCTCTGCAAACCCAGCCAAATAGAATAAAAAAACGTTTTTTACCGCTTTCAATCGTTAAATTTCTTGATTTTACACCTAATTCTCTTAGATGATTTACATACCTACTTTCTACAGCATCTTGTAATTTCCCTTCTATTTTTGTGTCTTCATAATTTTGGTTGGTTTCTATAAAGTAACTTCGAACTTTATCAAATATATTTCCGCGACATATTTTTATTAATTCGTCCGTAGAAACATTCATTTCAGTAAAAGTTTCTTTTACTAGTTCTACTGCTTTTTTTAGCGGTTCCTTGTTCTTAAACGGCTCTTCAAAAAATAACTCAACTGGTATGGTTTTAAAGATCATTTGATCAGTTTCTTTTCGATAAAAACCTAAAAAAGCTGCTCCAACTAAGTCTCCAGTTCCAGAATCATCAATTTCAATCAAATTTTATTTTCAGTCTCATAATGCTTCAAATTTTCTTTATTTTGATAAGATTTTAAAATTTTTAAATCTAATCTATATAGTATTAAAAAAAAATCAATATTTCAATATAAACAAACAAATAAATTAAAGGTGATATTTTATGCCATTGGTTCAAGTAAATGTATGGAAAGGGATTTCGGAAGAAAAGATTAAAGAGATTATAGCCGGAATAACCAAGGTTTTTGTGGATATGGGCATCCCTGCTCGTGCTGTAGAGGTTATAGTTTATGAAATTCCAAAAACACATTGGGGTATTGAAGGAAAGCCAGCTACAGAATCTCGTCCAGGTGGAAAACCACCTCAATAATCTTAAATAAAAAAATGAACGAAAATGAAAAAGACAGAGATTATAACCATCGGAAACGAGATCTTAATAGGTAAAACACGAGATACAAATTCATCATGGTTAGCCAAACGCATAACTAAATTTGGGCACATTATTTCTAGGATTACCACAATTCCAGACGATATAGATATAATAGCTGCAACCCTTAAGGAATCCTTAGATCGCTCTCCAGATATAATAATTACTTCGGGAGGTTTAGGGCCCACATGGGAGGATTTAACATTAAAAGCTATAGCAAAAGGGTTAAATAGAGAACTGAAACTTGATAAAATGGCATATGGTATGCTTAAGAGAAGGTATGATAATATTTTTAAAAAAGGCATTACAAAAGTTGGAGGAATGACAGAAACTCGTGAAAAAATGGCATATTTACCAGAAGATTCTTATCCTTTAAGTAATCCTGTTGGAGCTGCCCCAGGAGTTGAAATTAAAGAAGGGACATCGACTATCATTTGTTTGCCAGGAGTACCAGCTGAATTAAAGGGCATATTTAAACAGCATATAATTCCAATTTTAAAAAAAGATGCAGGAAAATTTATTGAAAGAACTTTATTTTTCCAAGGAATAGGTGAATCAGAAGTGGCACCCATGATATCATCTATACAGAAACAATTTCCCGAAATCTACTTAAAGACACATCCTAAGTTGACAGAGCAACTTGATATAGAATTATCAATTACTGCATTCAATATTGAGAATGCTGAAGAGATTATAAATCAAGTATTAAAAATAATTAAGAAGAAAATAATAGAATTGGATGGCAAAATAATTGCGTAATTTTAAGTGAATAAGAGATCTAACCGTCTTGTTAATTTTTTCAAATTTTTTAAAGCGTCACGAAAATAGATATCTAGCTTTACTTCATGAGCATCCATTGCTTGGTTAAATTCATTATTATCTCGATCAATTCTTAAAATATATTTAAATTTTCTAACAGAACCTGGTGGAAATTCGTCAATACTAAAAAATTTTGGATTTGTATTTTTCTTTAAGAATGATAAATATTTTGGGTGGGTAAACCGAATAATAACATCTTTTAAAGTGTTATTAGTTGGATTTGTGATTTTAAAATTAAAGAAAACTTTATTTCCAAGGAGTTTAATGTTTTTAAATAATAATAAGTTATTCTCATCTGCAAAATCAATCTGCCTTTTCGAAGAGTAAAGCTTATTTCCAACAATTCTTCCTTGAATTTTATTATTTCTAATCAATTCGAAAATTTTACTCTTTAAAATTTTGCGATTCGTATTAAACTTAGTTGCTATAAGCTCCATTGAAATAGGATTCATAATTTCTAAAAATTTATTTAATCGCCCAATAAATAAATGATCTTGAGTTGTGTTATCAAAATTATTCAACTTTTTTTCTAATACATTTTTAGAATTACTCCAATTTTCTAAATAAGGTCTGAATTGACTTATCACAGGTTTTTGGTATTTAAATTGCTTATTTTCAAAGATCAAATGATTAAGTTCATAATCAATATCTTGAATAAATTTTTTTATTCTTTCTGAAGTCAAGTTTTGTATATTTGTTATTTTTTCAAAATCACTACTTTTAAGGAGAGTTTGAACTTTAATATGAAGATCGTCGAACTCCGCATAAAATTCATTAATTTTCTCAATTGCTTGAGAAGTTATATTTTGAATTTGATGTTCAATAAGTTGAGATGCTATTAAAGAATTTAGGAAAGCATTTGAAAATTTACTTTTAAGATCAGTTTCACTAGCGGGCATCTCTTTTTTAATATCTTCCTTATCTAGATTGGTAACTATATTCTCAAAAGCCAATAAATTCTCATTTATATTATATAATTCTTTTTGGATGCCTAATTTAACATCAATCCATTGGATAATTAAATCATTAAATAAATCCTTAAACTCAAGATTTTCTAACATTATCTGACCGATTTCAGATTCAAATTTGAACAACTTAGAACGAACTGCTGTGATTTGATTAAATTTTACCTTTAAATCAGAGGAGTGAAATGAAGATAAATCCTTTTGTGTTTTTATTAGATTATTTAATTTTTTATCAAAATCCTTTATGAGATCAAATTCAATTGATAAGATCTTAATGCGATCTTCAATATTTCTTATTTTATCATTTAATTTTAATTTATAATTATCTTTTTTCTTCTCTAATTTCTTAAACTCATATTCTTTTATTATACTTATTTCTTCAATTAGTTGAATTTTAATATCCTCCCATTCTTCCAAGATATCAACAACAAGATGTTTAACATTAAAAGATTTAATTTCATTATCAAAATCATCTATTTGCTTAAGAAAATCTTTAAAACTCTCATTTAACTCGATTTCGGCCTTATTAAATTGGAGGTTCCTAATATGAGAACTTATTATTTCTCTAAACTCACTTGGATAATTAGTAAATCTTAAAAAATTATAATTAAAAAACTCAACATCCTGTTGAACTTTATCAATTTCAGTATCTAGATTTTCATAAGCATCTTTTAATTGGAGTAAATTAATTTCAATTTCTTCTTTTACTTCTATATCTTTTTCTTTTGTAAGTATTTTTTTTAGTTCAGAACCAATTAAAACGTAGATTTTCTCGCTTTTTAAAATTAATGCAATGTCCGTTAAGAAATTAACTAACTTCTTGCGTTTTCTCCACAGTTTTGACTCAAATTTATTAAATAATTTTAAAATCTCATTTTCAATATCATTCTCATTCTCATCATATAAGTTTGTTAAAACCCTGGAGATTGTAGTCCTTATTTTAAGTGAAGGATTGTTTAATTCTTCAAAAAAGAAACTAGATACACTTTCAATATTTTCTTGTCCTAAATAAAATAATGTTTCTTCAATATTATTTCTTAGTTCTATATTATCAGTATCCAACTTGACTATTAGGTTAGAGAATAACTCATCAAAATGGATTTTTGCAATCTTTATAAGTGAATTTATTGTTTTAGATTGAATAACATGACTATGATCTCCTAATAAATTGATTAATTGTGGAATTAAATCTTTAATCTCTGAGGAATATTTATTACTAATTTCCCCAACAATATCAATAATAGTTTCTCTTACTCGCCAATCATTATCTTTTAATAAATTATGAATTAATTTAAAAAATTCTTCTTTTGGTATAGATGAAAATCCCAAAAGTTTGAAAATTTTTCCTGCAAATTCTCTTATTTCTTCATTTTCCTCTCTAAAATTATTTACGACATTTTTTATTAGCGCATCGGTTTCTTTAACTTTAGAAGGATTTTCGGTTAATATCTTAACTATTCTTTTTGATGTCAGTAATTTTACCCTCCATTCTACATCATTCAATTTTGTTATGAAATCTGAGCCAATTTCTGATAAATCTAAATGAGTAGAATTAATCAATTCCCCTAAAATTTTAACACTTAGGCTTCTTACAAAAGAATCCTTATCCCATAGTCTTTCCTTAATAGGATCTAGTAAATCTAGAATATCATTGGGACGATATATACTAATTTTATAAAGAATCTCTAATGTAACTAATCTTATCCATTCATCAGGATAATTGATAAATGGTTCAATTTCATTAATTATTTTAGAAACTACAGAAGGATTCTTGTCGCAAATTAAGTTGAGCAGTTCTAAAGATTTATATGTAGTATCTTTATCTGACTTTGTTTCCGCATAATTAATCAAATCAATAAGATCATCAGTAGCATTTTCATATTTCTTTTGTCCTATCTTTACAGCGATTTTTCCGTATTCCATTTTGTATTCCAATTATTCTTTAGTTGTAATAAGGCGACAAAAATTAATCAGTTGTTTTTCTATAAACATAACAAAAAAATATAGATTTAAATAATTATTTTAAATGATTTTATAACGAAATTCAATTTTAAAAACGAATATTCTTAATCATAATTTTAAAAAAAAAATTATTTACACTGAGAAGAAAACCAGTAAATATTTTCTTTTAAAAGGAAATTATTCATTCTTTAATTTACTTCTTCAAGATTTGAAAATAACTTTAAACTCTTATATCTCAATTCGTATTTAATTTTAATACGATGAAATATTATTATTTTTATAAACTTTAATTTAATAAAAAGAATTAAGTTATAGATTCAGAATTTTTATGGGAAGGTAGTCTAGCTTGGTATGATACTATAAAGATATTCTTTTTAGCAGAAATCTAGCTTTGGGAGTTAGAGGTCGGGGGTTCGAATCCCTCCCTTCCCATTTTTCACAAAATTTTTAAAAAAATTTGGAATAAAAGCAAAAATCCTAATAGAAAGAGAGATTTTCATTAATAATTATACTTTGGAATTTTTTACTCAATGAAAAAAGAACTAATTATAATAAAATTAAACCCTTTAATTGCCGAAATTATTGAAAATCTTCAGTTAGACTTAATAAAACTATTTAACGGAATTTTTGAAGATATACATATTATCGAGAATTCTAAAGGGATTTTAAAAAAAAATTACAATGAACATAGAAATCAGTATAATGCTTCGAGAATTTTGGATGATATGAAAGAGATAGGAATAAAAGAAGAATATTACAGGGTATTGGCCATTACTTCAGAGGATTTATATACTGAAAGGTTGAATTTTGTTTTTGGTGTTGCTTTTATCCCATCGCAATCAATAATTCCAGAGAGTGTTTCGGCGATCATTTCTTTTAAAAGATTAAAAGAAGAATTTTATAATCTATCGAAAGATGATGTTCTTTTTAGAGATAGAGTAATCAAGGAGGCAGCTCATGAGTTAGGGCATACTCTAGGACTTAAACACTGTATAAATGAATGTGTTATGCGATTTTCTAACTTTATTGATGATACTGATGAAAAGCCGGCAAGATTTTGTGATAGTTGCCTTAATAAAATTAAGAAAAATTATGGTTTAGGTTGAAAGATTTAAACGCAAAATATTAAATTTTCATATAAATAACCTTCAAATTTAAAATGAACAAATTTTATATCCATATTGTTAAATTTATTGTTGGAAAATTTTTATAGAAGAGGGACTTTCTTGGAGGAATTGATTAGATATCTAAAAGAAGGAAAATTCATTAAATCAAAGAAAGTAGAAGAGGCTTTTAGGCAAGTTCCCTTCACAAATTTTGTTCCGAAAGACCAAGTTGAGCGGTATTTATTTGATACGCCGGTTATATTTCCCCATTTAGGGCGAAATATTTCAGCTCCACATATGAACGCAATTTTATTGGAACTACTTAATTTGGATTTTGATGATAGGTTATTAATAATTGGTTCAAAATTAGGATATATTGGAGCCTTAGCCCGAAATATTATTACTGATGGATTTGTTGTAATTATTGATGCAAACTCTCTGGTTGTAGAACAAACTAAAAGAAATTTGGAAAGAATTAAGTTAAATAACGGGATTAAAGTTATAAACGCACAACCCCTTGAAGGAGATATTGAGAATTCTCCTTGGGATAGAATTATAATAACTGCAAGTATAAAAGAGATTTCATTAGACTTATTAGCTCAATTAAAAGTTGGTGGCTCTATTTTCGCCCCAGTAGGTGATTTACATCAACAAGAATTACTACAATATTTTCGACAAAATCTCAGTTTGAATAAAAAAGATTTCCTCAAAAAGGTTTGGGGTTCTGTTGTATTTGGTCCATTAGATACAAATCTTGACACTAGTGAGGTTTTAGAAAAGGATTTGATTGATTCAAAAGAATTTTCCTCAGAATTTCATGAAGGTTTAAGAACTACAGAAGATTTAACCTTTTTTTGTCCATATTGTCAATTTAAATTTATTCAGTTGCCTCTTTCTTTAAAATCCGCAGAAAAAAACATGAGTGTGAATTATAAGATTGAATGTCCTAAATGCAGGAAAAAATTCAATTTACGTGCTAAATTGAATAATAACGGAGATTTAGAAATAAATATAGAATAGATAATTTCTTCTGCGAATCTCTTATTCCAGCGATATTTTTTAGCGCAATGAAACTTGATATAATTCCTTTCCTAATTGCATTATTTCTTTTGAGTTTTTAACTAACGCAATTAATTTTTCAGGTATATTTTTAAAACCAAAATATGAACCTGCAATGGATCCACCAATAGCACCACATGTATCTGTATCTCCTCCGACGGTTGGCAAAATATAAATACATTTCTTAAAAGAATCAAGATTTTTTAAAAAGATAAAAAGAGCACAGACAACAGTGGAGAGCGTATAAGGATGAACAAAGCACTTATTTTCTAAACTTTTAATATAGAAGGGAGATTTCACACCAATTTGAGCATATTTTTTTAATCCTTCGATTAAATCCATATCTAAATTAGTCTGTAAGTCATTTAAAATTTCAATAAATTCTTCCCAAATCCTATCTTTTTTTTCGGAAATTACCTTAATTATATTTTGAAAAAACTCATTAATTGAAAATCCCTTATTGGGATCCTTGTCAAGGAGGAAAGCAATGCTTGCAGCCACAACTCTTGCTCCAGCTTCTGCAGCAGGATGAGAATGAGTAATATTGCTATTTAAACTTGCTGCTTTCTTTAACTGCTCAGGATTATTAGAATAAAATAAGCCAATAGGTGATATCCTCATCGCTGTTCCATTCCCACCAGAGTTTGAAGCTGCACTTTTCCATGGAATTCCTTCATCTAACTTTCGAATACTTGATAAACATCCAAATCCTGGGCCGATGGGAGGATCATTTAACCATTTAATAAATTCATCTATTAAGATTTCTTCCTCAATGCCGCCAGCTCTTATTATTGCTTTTGCTGTATGTATTGTCAGCTGGGTATCATCGCTATAAGTTCTGAAAATGCCACGATTCTTATCGATAAATTCATCAAAATCATCAAAATTCCTAATAATTTGTTCTCTTATTTGTCCTTCAAAAGGAACACCTAATGTATCTCCTATTGCTGTTCCTACAAGTGTTCCAACAAATTTATCTTCAAAATTTATCTTCAAAATTCAATCTTATAGAAATGAGTATTACTAAAAGTATTTTATGATTTAATATATCATAATTGATATTAACTAATAAAAAAAGATTTGAAAATGATTATAATCCTATTTTTTTTTATACTGAGAATAAGAAAGATGAGTTAAAATAAAAAAATTAAGTAAACAGTGAACTTATTTTAATACTTATTTCTTCCTTCTGAGTTTCTTTTGTTTTTGATATCCCTTTATTTTTTAATTTCTCCCATAGAAAATCATGCAATTGTAATTTCTCTATTGTTCTTCCCTCTTTATAGAAATCAGTACCACACAGAATACTTGATAATTTTATAATTGAATCAATTAACGGAGTTTCTAGATGGAGATATTTACCTAAAGAAGCAATGGGTACAAGCCCGTTTGGAACATCTTCAGTAAAATATCTAGTTATCAAATGATTAGGTGCAACTATATTTTCATATACCTCAACTTTTTTTATCGAATCAAAAATTGAATTGGCTTTTATACCATATGCTTTTTCTGCCCATTTATGATACCTTAAGAATTTTATGCCTAATTTCTGGAATATATAACTAATTTCCAATTCAATATTCTCGAGAACTTCACAAATACGAGGTGTTGCTCCTTCACTATAAAACAAGAATTCTTTACCTATATCCATAAAGCCAGCATTAAATAAAGAAATCGCTGGATGTAAAAGCATCCCCGTGTTATTTAAGGTTATTTCTAAGTAATCATCTACAGGTGATAATTGAGGAAAAACATTTTTTATTGAATTATAAGGAAAATAAGTAAATATTTCTGGATAAGTAGAATAATTAACTGAATTTTTTATTTTTAATATATTTACTTTATTTCCAGGTAATTCTCTTGATGTAAAAAGAAGAGTTTGGGTTTCACCAACAATATTGTGGGAAAAACGTCTTTTTTTTTCTAATACTTTCTTAAATTCTACAGATCCAAATGTTCTTCCTGGATTTAATAAGATAATTTGATCTTTTGATAAGTAAGGTGCCATCTTTTCAGCAATAGACTTGTGAGCAAAAGCTGGAGTTACCACCATTATAACATCCGCATCTTTTATAGCAAATTCAATATCTTGGGTAACTCTATTAATTGGAAAAAATCCTTCTAACTCTCCTTTAGCTACTATTCCTTTCTTTTTCTTGATTTCATGTATTCTTGATAAAGATCGATTATAAAGTGAAACTGGATATCCCTTTGATGAGATATAAGCAGCAAATGCTCGACCTCCAGAACCTGCACCTATCACGCAAAATCTCATTGAGCAATCACCTTATTATATTTTAGTTCCCTATTAAGATTATTATCAAGTAAAAATTTATCAGGATTACTCTCAATAATTCTTTTAATCCTTTCTATCTCATCTAATTTGCTATTTATTTTATTATCCCAGGAATAACATGCTCCATCAATTATTTTAGTTTTAATCTGCCCTAAGGCGAATGGATTGTTAATCAGATGAGGAGCATCAAAAATGCCATATTTTACGACTCGTGTTAATACCTTATAGTTTATCCATGCATTATCACGTTCTTTCTCCGATCTTACTAACCGGGGTATTATATTGACAATATATTCAGCTTGTTTTATTAATTCTTCTTTTCTTTTCTTTATTCTATCATCAATAATATTAATTTTACTCGAATATACACGATTTATTACTTGATCTACTATATTACAACTTTCTATTATATCTTCTGGACGTGCTGCATGATTAGCTTCACTGAAACTAACTACATGGACAATATCAGGTTTTAAAGTTAGTTGGATTAATGTAGCTGCTGCTAATTGCCCTTTTGCTTTGTTTAAATTTAATGGAAAACTCGCCAATCCAGTTCTCACCTGTCTAATTATGGAAAATGATTTACTGGATAAAGTGTGAAGAAGTTCATCTTTTGCTAATATCTTTGCGAGATCCATTTCAAAGGAAGTTGATGACGGTGTATTAAACATATACTGAGCAATAAAATGTCTAATGCCCAATTTCTTCGCAATTATACCACATAGATACATATCTGCAACAACAATTGCATCTGATGCATCTCTAAGACTCCAATGGTGAGGATCATTAATCTCAACGGGAATGTTGTTTTCTCCATGCCATTTTATCGCCTCTAAGTGTTGTTTTATTGAATCCTCTAGTGTTAAAGGGCCTCTCCCATCCATTTGATTAAACCAGAAAATAGGGATGGCAGTCCAAGCATTTTGAATCGTTTTTTTATATAATTTTGCTAATTTAATAAAATCTCTTGTTCCCGCATAAATCCGCAACAATGGGAAATTACCTTGTAATCTTGCTTGATGTAATTTATGAAAATCTTCTTGACACCTTAATGGAACGCCACCAGCACCGATTAGTCCTTCAACTTGATCCTCTGGATGGAAGTAATTTGATTGAGTATTTTGATCGGGTGCGATAGAGATAACATCCAAAATTTCTGCGTTTGCGACTTTTTTTATTCCTTCTGCTGTTTCTTTGAAACTTGGTAAACCAAAATGAGCTCTGATTATAGGATACGGTTTTTTCCATTTTATTCGAGAAATTAAATCCATTGGAATTTTTAATTTCTCTTTAGCACTATCTTTTTCACTTTTCAAGATTGATATTAATTTATATTTTGATTCTTCCCCAACAAAGTATTCTTCAAATTTATCAAACTCTTTCGCAACTTCAACAACTTCTGGAGTTCCAGCAAAAAATAACCTTGGAAGTTTTTTTTGTAATTTTTCAAATTTTTTGAAGAAGTCATCAAGTAAAGGCCTGACTGTTGAGGGAGTTAAACGATAACTTATTCCTACAATATCCGGTTTATATTTTTTAATCTCATATATTAATTTTAATATTGAAGTTGCGGGTCCTAAAAATTTACAATCAAAACCTAATTGAGTTGCAATATTAATAAAATTATACGTACCTACAACATGAACACATTGGCCAATACTTGCTGTTAATATCTTTTTTCTTATTTTACTTTTTAATTTAAAATCGTTTATTTTTTTCAGAATAATCAATTCTTAAAACTTTATAGAAGGCATTAAGAGTGAAACTATTTTAATTTCTTGTTTCAATCTGTAAAAGATGGAAATATCCATAATTTACTAAGGTGTATAAATTTGAGATATTAAAAAAGGGATTCATAATTAAACCACAAGGTAAGGAAATAATAATATTTTGTAATCGCTATTTTTATGCCTAGATTTCCACATATCAAACTAAATATATAAATTTTTTGGTTCCTTTATATATAATTAGTTCCAATTTTTTATCAAATAGATATTAAGTTATACAAATTAAAAGATCATTATCTTAAAATTAGATATAGTTTTCTATTGTGATTTCAATCAATATTTTTGAGAAATTATTAATTCAGTAAATTGAATTATTTTAATGGGGTAATATCCATTATCTTTTAAAACTTTTAATGAAATTAAATTATTATATAGTAATTATAAACTAAATATTATTAAAACTGGTAAAAATTTTATCTTATAAGTATTAATTACAATTCAAAAAATGACGTACTTTGATTCTTCTACGTTATAATTATAAATTTGGACTTTTCTAGAAGTAAGAAATAAATCTAAAATTGATTCTACCTTGATTAAAAAAGATTTGAAAATTATTCTTTTTTCTCTCTTACAATAAAATATATGGATATGATAATTATGAATAACCCGATTAGATGAAAAAATGTGAAAATCTCTCCAAGAAATATCGCAAAAAATGCGGTGACTATGGGAGTGGGAGACCCGAGGACTGATGCTTTAGATACATCTAAATATGTGATAACTTTATACCAACAAAATAAGTCAATGCTGTAAACTACGCCCATAGCTAAAAAATAAAAAATATTGATGGGGTTAAATAATAAGTTAAAATTTTCTAAGGGAAAGAATAAAAAATATGAACAGAATAAGATTATTCCACTTAAAGCATTTCTTGAAAATACCAATTGTGTTGGTGTCGCTTCTTTTTTATCAAAAACTTTTTTTGTAATGGCGTGTCCTAACATCCATATGGCAGCTGTTATTAGCATTAATACTACACCTAAATTAAATTCGAGTAAATTAAATGAACCTTGCGTAATAGCAAGGGTTACGCCAAATAATAAAAGAAAAGAAAATAATACTTGAGATTTTTTAATGGATTCTTTATTAATGATATAGCCAAATAATAAAGCAAAAATCACAGTTGTTTTTTGAGCAAGAGAACCATTAATTGCTCCAGCGAGTTGAAATGATTGGAAAAACAAAATTTGAGCAATTCCAAAATTGATGCCAAGATATATTAAAAATAATTTATGATTTTTCCAGCCGTTTAAAAGAGATTCAATCTCAATTGTTTTATGTGGGTCTTTTTCTTTCGAAATTTTAAAACTTCTACGTTCTATCATTATAATAGGGAAAAATATGATGGCTTCAATAATACAAGTCATTGCAGCAAAAATATATGAGTCAAGCTCAGCAGGTCTTGAATTTGCGATTATTGGTTGGAGTCCCACTAAGATAACCATCACAATTGTGTAAAAAAGACCTTTTTTTAAATTTTCATCTAGCAAGATATTAAAAAAAAAGAGAAAAGATATAAAAATTATTTGGAATAAGTTCCAAATTTGGGGAATTTTCTCAATTGGGTCGAATCGAATATGGGGCCATCTTTACAAACTGAAACATTATTTTCTTCCCCAATACAGCATGAACCACACAGACCAACTCCACATTTCATTTTTCTTTCTAAGGATGCTTGAATATTAATGTTTTTTAATTCAGCAATTTCTAATACTCGTTTCATCATAATTTCGGGACCACAAGTGAGTATTAAATCAATGTTGTTTTTATCTATGATATCCTCGATTATGTCCGTTACAAAACATTTTTTTCCAATTGAGCCATCATCAGTTGTATATTGGGTATTAGGGATTTGTAGTTTCAGTCTATCACCAAATTTTAGGAAATATTTATCCTTAGCTCCAATTGCAGCAAAGATATTTTTTTTGTTTTTCTTTAAAGACTCAATAACTGAAGTAAGTGCAGCAATTCCCATTCCCCCACCAACTATAAGAATATTTGAAGCGTCTTCGCAATTCCACGCGTTTCCAAAAGGACCTCTGATTCCAATACTATCGCCTTCCTTTAATCCAAATAGTGTAGCTGTCCCTTCGCCGATATTTTGTACGGTTATTTCAATTACATTCCCATTAACATTTGAGATTGACATGGGTAAGAAATCTGCGTTTAAAACCCACAAAATAACGAACATCCCAGGTCTATATGCCTTAGCAATTCTTTCGTTTTTTATGAGGATGCTTTTTATTTCTGAAGAGTGTTCAACAACTTTCTCAATTTTAACTATATCCGTTCTATTTCTGGTTATATCCAACACTAATTCTTCGTTATCTTTCGTAAGTTGTTTTGCCTTTAAGAGCCCATTTTCGATGGCTAGATTAAAAACCTCCTTTCCTCTCTTAGTCCTGATTATAAAGGTTTTATATCCATCTTCGCTTCCCACATTCCCAACTGATATATCTGCAAACTCAGAAACATAATCAGAGCAAGAAAAACAAGCATTTCGTATAGATTTATCGTAGAGATAATTAAGAGGGATCTCTTTATTTCCAGATTTAGTTGTTATGACCATTTTAAAATTATTCTTGTCGGTTTTAATGTTTAAAATTTCGCTACGATTTATACCATATTTATTGAAACAATCCGATAATTGTTTATTGTGGAAAGTCCCGAAACAAAATGTCCCAATTGCTAAAGAGACTAGATCAAAAGCCTCAAAATCAAATCGAGGGTGATTTTGCATTTTCCTTAGAGCTTGTATTTGGCAACCATTACCTACAATGGCTATATCAGAGAACTCTTGATTTATTGCCTCACCTATTATTGAAAGGATAGGACTTTGACAAGGTTTAATTTCGATTCCGTCAGAAAGTTCTTGTTTATTTTTTGCTATGAAAGGAATGAATCGAAAATTATCATCTTTTTTACTCGTTATCACACAATCAATTAAACCTGCTTCCATTGCTGCGGATAATAAAGCAGTAATAGGCCCCGCTTCTGGTGGTAAATTTTTTCGCGCAATATCTGTGAGTTTTACTGATAAAATCTTTTTATAATGGCCAAGAATTTTATCGTGTTCCTTACCAAATGTCCATTTATCCATTTTACAGACCGGGTATTGGCCAATATTTGTTTTAAGGCATAAATTGTAGCAGACACCGAAACCGTCCCTGCATGTATTCACATCTTTACAAGAGCCATCCTCAATAGGAATTTCTTTTTCAAAATCAAAATTGATATTTTCACAAAAGGCACCACAAGCTCCACAATATACACATTTTTCTGTTTTGATTATTTCTTCTTCTAATTCCTTCCATCCTTTTTGGATTTTCTCGAACTGCATATTAACTCATTCCCTCCATTAATTGAGTTAAAAACTCTTCAGCCTTTTGCTCTCCAAATTTAAAAGCTTCCATATTCTTTTCCAATGTTGAACCTGGAATAAATTGCTTTAAAGTTTCTCTCGCAGATTCTTCGGAGAAGATCTTAGTTACAACTGTAAATATTCCAAATAAGATTGCATTACCATATACTATGTTTCCGAATTTTTCTAATGCCATTTTTTGGATTGGTAAACCAAGATTTTTCATTTTACTTGCTGCTCGAAATTTCCCTAATATGGTGGATGAATCCCAAATGAGGAGTCCTGTATTTTCTTCTTTTTTAATTACTTCCTTTTTAACCTCTTTTGTTGCAGCATCCGAAAGAATAATAAGAAGATCATAAGGTTTTAACGCTTTAGGATAATCAATCTGTTTGGATTCTCTATCTAAATCGACAACAACTTCAGCCCAGCTTCTTCCACCTCTTGCTTGCGCCCCATACGCTTCAGTTTGTGTCACTAATAATTCTTCACAGATGCCACTTGCATAGGCAATCATTTTACTCAAAGTAATTATACCCTGCCCACCATACCCGACAATTCTAATTTCGTATCTTTTCAATTTTTAATCACCTTTCATTGCGATATTTTGAATTTTTTTATATTCTTCAGAATATTCAGACTTGCTTGGGTTATAGCGGAATTCTCCTATAATATATTTATTAAATAATTCCTCTTTAATCATGAATTTCGCTTGATTTATATGAATAGAATTTTTTTTAATCCAATCAAACATTTTCCCTCCAGTATCCATAATTTCCCCTTTTTCTCCTTTAGAACCCAGATTATCAAGATTTTTCCGCCCAAAATACGTAACACATGGAGTTATTACCTCAATTACCGAAGTTCCCTTGTGTTTTAATGCTTTTTTAAAGTATTTCATTAGAGTCCGAGGATGCGCAACAGTTGTGCGTGCTACATAGCTTGCACCCGCAGCCAGAGCAAGTTCTATACCGTCAGATCGTGGTTCAAACATTTTATATGGGGTCGTTGTGCTGATAGCTCCGTATAGAGTTGTTGGAGCTGCCTGACCACCGGTCATTCCATAAATAGAATTATTAAAGATAAAGAGTATGCAATCTAGATTTCTACGACATAAATGAATAAAATGGTTCCCACCTATTCCTAAACAATCACCATCTCCTGAAAAAATGATGGGTTTCATTTTCGGGTTTGCCATTTTCATTCCAGTTGCAATTGCTGGGGCTCTACCATGGAGAGTTAACATTTTCTGAGCATTTTTATGAACTAAGAAAAAGATTTGACTGTAGCACCCTATCCCAATAACTAAAGGATATAATTTAGGATCTAACTTCTCATCTTCAAAAACTCTCGTATATAATTGTCCAATACTACCATACCCACAACCTGCACAGAATCGTGAAACAAGGCTTCCTAAAAGCATTCCTGAAAAGGAACTATCAAAATATGGATGTTCTGGTTTTTCACTTGGATATCTAATATCATCAGACATTTATTTCGCCACCTCCTCAATCACTCTTAAAATATCATCTGGATGATGTAAAGTAGCTACTTTAGGAACTTTAATAACTGGAATATTAAGATCAGTTACTCGTTCAACCTGTTCTGCAATCACTCCAGTATAATTCATTTCTGGAACAATTATAGCTTTAGCGCCAGAAACGACTTTTTTAACTTTTTCTTTTGGAAATGGCCATACAGTAATTAACCTAAAAATTCCAACTTTAATTCCTATCTTGCGAGCTAAATCCACAGCCCTATAACTTGCTCGGACGGGGAGACCATATGAAATTATGATAATTTCTGCATCATCCAGTTTATATTCTTCTGTTAAGCTAATTTTATCTATATTATCTCTGATTTTATCAATCATAATTTTCATAAATCTTAATGAATTTTCTTCTGGCATTAGTATGCCATCTTGGTTATGCGGTAAATGAATGATTAAAGGAGGACAGAACTCAGTTCCTACGATATAAGGCTTTGGAATCATTAGTTTATGAGTATTAATATCCTCATATGTAAATTTTGCACCCTTGGTATCTTCTGGGATTGTACGATCAATAACTCTTTTTAAAATTTCTTCCTTTGGGGGGATATTTACTACTTCATGAATATGTCCCAAATAAGCGTCTGATAAAATGAAAATTGGACATCTATACGTTTCCGCATAATTAAACGCCGTTATTGTTAAATCAAATAATTCTTGGCACGACATAGGGGCAAAAGCTATTACTTCAAACTCTCCATTTCCAGCAAATCTGGTTAAGCCTACATCGTTATGATGTGGAACAGTTACAAATCCTGTGCCCGGACCACAACGTTGAACATCGCAAAAAACAAATGGAATTTCAATATTTGCTGCCATTGAAATAGTTTCTGTCATAAGTGAGAGACCGGGTCCTGATGTAGCAGTCATTGCTTTAGCACCAACTAATGATGCACCCATTACTGCATTTATAGATGCTAATTCATCCTCCATTTGCATACAACAACCTCCAACTTCCGGTAATCGTTTTGCAAGATGCTCAATTACTTCTGTACTCGGCGTTATTGGATATCCTCCAAAAAATTTTAAACCTGATGAGAGAGCTCCTTCAGCCATAGCCACATTGCCCATCATTAAATATTTGCCCGGTTTTAAAAATCTTTTACCATTTCCATTACTCATATAATATCACCCATTCTAAATTTTTACCTCCTCTCTTTTAGTTGTAATCTCATTCTCAATTTCAGGTACAATATATATTGCCCATATAGGACATGCATATTCACATCTTTTACAAGCAGTACAATATTTTTCCTTTCCCTCTTTCACTTTTGGCAAAAAAGATAAACGCATATTCAATTGATCAGACATTTCTAATATTCCTGTTGGACAAACTGAAACACAAATTTCGCATCCTTGACATCTATGCTGATTTAACATTAATGAAAATCCTTTTTCTTTATTAATTATCAATTTTGGGATTTTTTTCACCACTTTAATAAAATTTGTTTAAATAGTAATTAAGGATAATACTATTTTTAATTAGATTTGGATAAATTTAATCATTTCCTTTATAAAATTTATCTAATAAGAAGACATATTTTCCCTAGAGTTTAGATTTTAAAAAGAACAATTAACTCTTTTTTTTCCTTATTATTAATAGAATATTCCATAAGATTATTAAATAAATTAGACATATCTTATTTTCAAACAATTTTATATGACGTTAACTAGTTATAATTTGATTACAATGTCTAAAAAATTAGAAAAACTTAAAAATGTGATTACCGCTTTAATTACGCCATTTAAGGAAGACTTTTCTATGGATGAAGAGAAATATCGGGAATTTATAAGGTTTCAAGTTGATAATGGTGCAAATATTTTAACTATGGGTACGACGGGGGAGGCGGCAACTCTCTCTCATGATGAACATATTAAAGCAGTAAAAATTGCCGTTGACGAGGCAAGAAAAACCGGGAAAGACCCCTTTGTGTTAGCTGGAACTGGAAGTAATTCCACAAACGAGGCAATCTCGCTGACAGCCAGAACAGAGAAAGCTGGAGCCGATGGAGCATTAATTGTTGTTCCTTATTACAACAAGCCCGTTCAACATTCACTTATTGAACATTATAACACAATTGCCGAGCAAGTAAAAATTCCCATAATTGTGTATAATGTTCCTGGACGTACGGTTAGGAATATTAATCCTGAAACGGTAGCTACTATTGCAAAGAAGAACGATAATATTGTGGGGATAAAATGTGCAAGTGGAAATATTGACCAAATTACCAAGATTTTCAAATTGTGCCCTGATGATTTTATTGTTCTTAGTGGAGATGACCCACTGACATTTCACATTATGGCTCTGGGTGGTAAGGGAGTAATTAGTGTCGCATCTAACATAATCCCGTTTAAAATGGTCGAATTTTGCGAAACAATGGAAAGAGATCTTTGGAATAATGCAAGAAAACTACAATTACTATATTATAATCTTTTTAAAGTATTATTTGTTGAAACAAATCCAGGTCCGGTAAAATTTGCGGCTGAATTGCTCGGTTTAATGAATAAACGTATGAGATTACCTTTAACTCCACCATTAAAAGAAAATGAGGAGAAAATTAAGAAAGTACTCGAAAATTTACAATTATTATAAAAATTTATTAATTTCAAATAAGAATATCAATTTCAGGAAAGGAGATTATATTAAAAATGATAAGAATTTTAATTTTAGGGGCAAATGGCTCCATGGGTCAATTAGTTGGTAAGTTAGTGTTAGATGATCCAGAGATTGAATTAATTGGGGCATTTGATATAAATAATATAGGCAAAAATTACTCAAGATTGATAGGATCCTCCATTATGAAAGATATTTTAGTGGAAGATATTAAAAATTTAGAACCTTTCATAAAATTCAATAAACTAGATATTGCTGTGGATTTTACAACTGCTGAAGCCACAGAAAACAATTGTTTGATATTAGTAAAAAATGGAATAAGAACTGTTATTGGTACAACAGGCTTATCAGAGAAATTTCTAAAGGAATTTGAATCTTTAGTGATTGAGAAAAAGGTTCCCTCAATAATATCTCCAAATATGGCAACAGGAATGAATATCTTTTTTAAAATGGCTTCTATCCTCACATCGTATTTAGAAGATTGGGATATTGAAATTATTGAATCTCATCACCATAGAAAACATGATTCACCAAGTGGAACTGCTTTAACTATTGCACATATTATTGCCAATACATTAGGAGTTAGATTAGAGGAAGTTGCAAAATATGGACGAGATAAAGGTCCGAATAAAAGAAAACTTGGTGCTAAAAAAGAGATTGGAATTCATGCTATCAGAGCAGGAGATATTGTAGGAGAGCACACGATTTTATTTGCAGGGGTCGGAGAAAGAATAGAACTTAAACATATAGCTCATAGCAGGGATGCCCTAGCTAATGGCGCAATTAAAGCAATTAAATATTTGCATAATGTTGAAAAAGATAATGCGAAAATTTTCTCAATTCGAGAAGTCTTAGGATTAAATTAAAAAGGAGAAAATAAATGAATAATGGGATAGAACTCTCTAATTTATTATTATTTTTTAAGATTTATTAATTCCAGTAATTGAATTTTCAATTTTGGAATCTTATTATTGATAATATCCCAAATAATTCTTAAATTTATTTTAAAATAAGAATGAATCAAAATGTCTCTTAAACCAGCAATTTTTTTCCATTCTATCTCAGAATTTATTATCTTAATATCTTCTGGAATGTTTTTCACAGCTTCACCAATAATAATCAAATTTTTCAAAACGCCATCTTGAATTAATTCATCTATAAGAAAATTTTCAAAAGAGAAGTTTTTAGTATATTTTCCAATTTTTTGAATGGCATCAATAATATCTTGAAGATAAGTATTAAAGTCCCTTTGCATACTTTACACTCCTTAAAATTGAAGTTTTTAGAGCAGGTTTAATATCTTCGTCGATTACAAGATCTACTTTATTATTGAATAGTTTTTCTAAAAAAAATTTTAAATCCATATAATTATCAAAAGTTATTCCATCTTCTTCAAATTCTACCAATATATCAACATCACTTTCTGAATTCTGTTGATTTCTAAGATAAGATCCAAATAATCCAATCTTCTTTACATCATACTTTTTTATTTTATCTATATTTTCATTGATTTTTTCGATTATTCTTTTATATACTAACATCAATAATCACATCCTATTGCGTATGATTAAAAGTAAGATAATAGCATTCAAATTAACTTAATTCTAATAAATAATTAGAAATATTATGAATAAATAATTTATGACTATCTTTACTTTTTGTTAAAAAAAATTGAATTTCATTTCAGCTTTTATTTCATACTTAATTTTCAGAGCAGATCAAGTTCTTTCATTAATTATTCTTATTTAGAATAATTTCAACTCGCAATCTCATCATCGAAACAAATTGAAGGTATCCAGCCCAATTTGCTTCTAATAATAAAATAGGGTAAATTGCATTAAATAATTTTTGGATTATTGAATTATTTTTTTAAATAATCTGGAATATGTTGATATCTTTCTAAATCATCAAATGAACTGGGTTCTCTTACAACATATGATTTTCCCTTATTTATCAGAATTTCAGCCGGTCTAGGTCTTGAATTGTATATACTTCCCATAGAAAAGCCATATGCTCCAGTATCTAAAATTGCCAGAAAATCTCCCTCTTCAGGTTCAATAATATATCTATCTCTGCCAATAACATCACCAGATTCACAGATTTGTCCAACTATATCCGCTTGGATCATTTTATGTTGGTTTTTATTGATGCAATTAATGATATGATGATAAGAATCATACATAGTCGGTCGAATTAAAATATTAAAACCCCCATTTGTTCCAACAAAGTTTTTGTCTTTAGTTTTTTTAATTGTGTTAACTTCAACAAGAATAACACTAGCTTCAGCAGTTAAAAAACGTCCTGGTTCAATGCAAAAAGTTGGATTATCTAATCCCATATCCGCTATTGATGATTTATACATTGATAAAACTGTGGCTGTTAACTCATTTAGATTAAGCGAATTTTCTGACGGTTTATATGGAATCCCAAGACCTCCTCCAACATTAATGAAATCAAATTGGATATTTGTTTCTTGTCGAACCTTCTTTACTATAGAAAGAAATTTTTCTGTAGACTTTTTGAATGGTAGAATTTCAAGAATTCCGGAACCAATATGCATATGAATACCAAAATTAGTAAAGCCATTCTCAATTGCTAGTTTATAGGTTTCTAGGATATTTTCTTCAAGTATTCCAAATTTTACATGCCTTCCTGCTGTTATACAATGGTCGTGATGCCCACCACCAATCTCGGGGTTCACTCTAAATGAGATGAATTTTGGATTAATACCCAATTCATCGGCAATTTTAATCAATCTTAACAGTTGACTGCCATGATCGAGGTTTATAATTACATTTTTCTCTAAAGCGTATCGTATCTCATCGTTTGTAATATTATTACTTGTATAAATAATTCTCTCGGGAGAAAAACCAGCTATAAGACAGAGATGAATTTCGCCCGTTGATACACAATCTACAGATGCACCTTCTGATTCTAAAATTTTTAAAACAGCAAGATTTGTATTTGCTTTAACTGCGTAATGTATTCTATTATTTGTATATTCTTTTGAGATTCCTTTTTTTAATGCCCTATATCTGTCTCGTATGAGTTCTTCGTTTATAACATAAATAGGGGTTCCATATTGATTCACTAAATCTATTGTTCTTATTCCGCCAAAATATAACTGATCATTAATATATTCCAAATGCTTTCGTTTTAACCAATCAGAATTTTCCATATTACACTCATTCTTTTAAAATGAAATGGTATTTTAACTTATTTATTATTTTAATATTAAAAAAGATTTAAAGAAACTTAAAAGCAGAAGATAAAATTAATTAACTAAATTTCCGAACTAGTAGTTTAAATTTCGAAGTTTTCAATTTTAGCATCATAAACTTTTACTACTGGTCCTTCCATATAAACTCCATCATCACTTGCTGTAATAATTAAATCACCACCATCCGTATGAATTGTAACTGGTTTATTTGTCTTGAATTTATCAAGAATAGTTCCTGCAACCACCGAAGCACAAGCACCCGTTCCACAAGCCATTGTAATCCCAACACCACGTTCAAATACTTTTATTTGCGCTTCTTGATTTGAGATTATCTTAACAAATTCAACATTTGTCTTATTAGGAAATCTTTCATGTGATTCGATTATACTCCCATATTTTTCCACTTCTTGATTATTTAAATCAACTTCCTTGAAAACAACAGCATGTGGATTTCCCATAGAAACTGCTGTAAAATTATAATTCTTATCTCCAGCTTGTATCTTCTCATTAATACAATGCATCGGATCTTTACCGGGAATTACTGGAATTTTATCACATTCTAAGATGGGTATCCCCATATTAACTTTGACTTCGATTACCTTTCCGTTTTCTACAACCAATTCAGGAATTATTAATCCGTTTAAAGTCTCAACTTTAAATGAAATTTTATCAACAAGATTATTTTCAAATACATATTTTGAAAAACACCTCATTCCATTTCCACACATTTCTGCTTCAGAACCATCATTATTAAAAATTCGCATCTTTATATCATATTTTTCAGAATTACTGACAAAAATCAATCCATCAGCTCCAACAGAATAACGTCGTTCGCATAATTTTTTAGCCAAAATTCCCTTTTTTTCTTCGGGAACAACTGAAATTAAATCATTAATTATGATATAATCATTCCCTAAACCATGATATTTAGAAAATGAGAACTCTTTTATTTTAATTGTTTTCATATCAATTTGTAAGAGTTTAATCTTTTAAAAGTTTAGTTATTTAAATTAAAGCAAAGATATATTTACTAAGAACTTTCTCTATATGGAATTATAAAGATAAAGAATTTTAATTGATCTGCATAAAAATTTATAATATAAATATTATTTTATTAGAAAATAAAGGAACTATTTAACTCATGAAGAAATTTAAAATAATTATTATAATTAATATTCTTTTATTTCTACTTTCTATTTCAATTCCTCAATGTCTGACTTATACTGATAATCAGGAAGTAAAAAGCAATGGTACAATTTTCTATCTTGTTAGCCTAAATGAGAGTGAAACGTTAAATATCAACTGTTCAAGTAAGCATCAATTAAGTTATTCTTTATTTTTATTTAATTATCGCCCAACGTCAAATTATAAAAATCCAGATGGGATATATAGTTCGGAATTATATAGTTTATCAATAACATTTTATGAAGGGTATTATCCCGAATTAAATTTTACTGCAAATGAAACTTTAATATATTATATTCAAATCATTGTACATAATGAAAGTTCTAATTTAATTACTATTAATAGCAATAAAGAACTTGGACGTTATTATTTACCTTTGATAGATTCTTACCCTTTAGAGATTATTGGGATAACAACAACTTTTACGATATCAATAATAACATTTCTAATACTTAAAAAAAGGAAACTTCGAGTTTGAAGCTTCTTTTTAATATATTTAAAAATGAAAAAAAGAAATTTTAAATTATTTTCATCAATTTCCTAAATATACTAATTCATATTAAATAAAAAATTACGAAGAATTCACATGTCATTTGAAGAATTGTCTAAAAAATTAGCCGAATTGATGAAAGATACAGATCAAATGGAATTAATAAACGTAGATTTACTTGCTGAACAATTACAATTTGAGTTTTTCCCCAGTGTTGTTACAGGTGCAGTTCAAGCTGCATTACCTGGAATTGGAAAAGTGAAAGGCCCAATAGAATGGACAGAAGCGGTTTTAAAACTTGGGGAGGTTTCTTTTCCCGGTACAATTGAAACGATCGAATTTGTAAGATCAAATGGGACTAAAGTTACCCTAGGAGGGCAATCAGTTCCACCCTTTTATAATTTCCTAGGATTAGAAAAAAGAAATCCACATCCACCTGTGGTAACATATGATGTCTTCGATATGGGCGCTGATATGATGCTTCCTAAACCGATAAAGGTAGAATATAAAGGTTATCTTGATAATCCAGTTGAATGGGCAAAGTTTGCAGTCGATAAATTTGGTGCAGATTGTATTACATTCCATTCTTTATCAATTGACCCAGGATTAAAAGATGCTCCTGTGGAAAATTCCAAGAAGACATTGGAAGAGTTATTGCAAGCCGTTAAGGTTCCAATTCTTATTGGTTGTTCTGGGAATAAAGAAAAAGATGTAGAAATGTTTAAAGTCACTGCGGAAGTGTCTGAAAGCGAGAGATTATTATTATCTGCAGCTGATAAGGCAACTTGGGAAGAAGTTGTTCCTCTTGCCGTGAAGTATGACCATAATTGTCTTCTTTGGACAAGCTTGGATATGAACAACCAGATAAAAATGAATAAAGATGCTATGGAATTAGGACTTGCAAGAGATAGAATAGTAATGGATCCAACGTGTGCAACTTTAGGCTACGGATTAGAGTATTCTTTCTCAATGTATCAACGTATGAGATTAGCGGGACTTTTGGGTGAGGATAATCTTGCATTTCCAATTTCTGGAGGGACAACAAACGCTTGGGGTGCTAGAGAAGCCTGGATGAGTATTAAAAGAGCTCCAGAGTGGGGTGACAGACAATACCGTGGTCCTCTTTGGGAGATATATAATGCTCTCTCGCTTATTGTTGTTGGATTAGATCTTGCTATGATGTTTCATCCAGTTGCTGCTCAATTTGTGAAAGAAACCGTAAATGATTTCTTTAAAGAAGCTCCAAAAGTAATACCCGAATCATATATGGATTGGGTTTCAACTGTGATAAAACAGTAAATCTTTTTTTTTTTTTTCTATTTTTTGTGAAACCTTTCCCTCGGGAAGACTGCTGTGCTTTATATAATCGCCTCAACTTCATTCGTTTAATAAATTTTGAAATAAAATGACTAATTTGGATAAACAATATTTAAATTTGCTACTGAAAATGGTTTTAAATTAATAGGACCTACAAGAGAAATTTTCCTTACAAATCCAAGGGAATAATCAGAATAGGAATTAATTACTGAGGTCCAACTTCCTATTGAATAGAGAATCTGTTTTATGTTAAAAATAATATGAATAATTAAACTATTAATTAAGATTTTTATTTATCTAAATAATCCACTACTGTTCCTTCCTGAGTGATTTTATAAAGAATTTTTTTGGTCTGTTGATCACTAATCTTTTCAATGCAATGTCCCTTTTCTAAAAAATCAAGATGATATTTCAAGATATCTTTTTCATTTAAGAGATCTTGTTTCTTCAAAAGCTCAAATATTTCATCCTTTGTCATTGGTTTTTGATTAACAATTTCAAGTATTGCATGCCTAATAGGATGATTTACTGCTTTTAAATAAAGAGCATGAAATTCCCGGGTTTCATCGGCTGTTTTTTCATGTTTACTCCATGATTCAGAAAGATCTTCTCTTCTTTCTAAAGGCATAATAAAAATAATAAAACTTACTAATTTAGGATTTCTATTTTAATTGATGGAATGTAGGTTTTAGGCATTTTTTACAAAATATTCTTTAAAATTATCAAAATCCTTCTTAATTAGTTTAGAGTTTTTACTTAAAATGATATCACCTAAAATTGTTTTAATTGCATTTTGAATAACTTTCAAATCATTATACTCAGTTTCATTATGATATTCTTGCTTAAATAAATCTCCAACCCATGGTTTTAATTTGGGAAAGGGGGCGATAGTTCTTTTGGCAAATCTCAATTTTTCTTTTATTTCTAGAGTAAATGGAATCAGATTTAAATTATTCCAGCGGAGTATTATCCATGGGGCTAATTCATGTAATTTATCAAAGTCTAGAACCAAATCATCTCTCCACTCATACAAGTGATCCCAGTTCGCTACTGAAATAAAATTATCCTCTTTTGATTTCAACGCTTCAAAAAACCTCCATACATCTCGATTTGTATTTTCATCAAAAAATTGTTGTCCTTCTCCATATTTAAAAAAATAGCCAATTTTTTCGAGAGATTCTAAATTATAAGGATTCTTACTATTGATTTTAAAATAAATTTCAATTTGCGTGATATCAATTGTATTAGATAACACCGATTCTTTGTAAGTTTTATAAACTCTATTAAATCCTTTATCAGGATGGGTCTTACCTGAAAAAGTTGGATATAGAACTAAACACGAATATATGCTTTCAAGATTATCAGATTGGGCAATAAACCATTCATAATATGATTGAATTGGCTTATTATACACATTTCCTCGAATATATAGTATTAATAAAGGCAAGGCAATAACAATAACTGTGATTGTAATGATGATAAATAAATATAATTCTAACCCACCAAGATTAACTTCTATAAAAGTCCAAATGCTGAGAAAGATAAGATAAAATCCGACTACAAATAAGAAGGAGATCAAATAATTCATCGATGTTTTATCTTTATCATTTTTAGTGTATAATATAGGAGGTGCGTTCTGTAATATATATTGTTCTAATTTTTCGCTCTTTATGCGCTCTGGCTCAACTAATTTCCATGTTAAATCTTCCATTTCAATATCCTCATTTAATTAAAATTCATAGAGATTTAAAATTTGTATAAATTAATAATGTTGATTTGTAATTTTAAATTTCTTCAGTCTCTTTTATAATTAAAAGGATAAATTTTCTAATTTATGTGATTTTTATATATTATAAATAAATATGTTCAAATCTCTTTGAATATGATTGATTTCACTGATTTTCTAAATTACTTAAAACATCAAGATTTTTATGATGAACAAATAGCCCATATTGAGACGATTCCAAAGAGGGAGGCAAGATTTGGAGAATTAAACCTACCAATAGATAAAAAGTTAAGTAATTGGTTAGAAAATCAAGGGATTAATTTATGGAAACATCAAGCAGATGCAATAAATAGCATACTCGATAAAAAAAATACTGCGATTATCACTTCAACGGCTTCAGGAAAGACCTTATGTTATAATATCCCCGTCATGAATTCAATTCTTAAAAATCAAAATAACTGCGCTATCTATATTTTTCCTAGAAAAGCCCTTACTCGTGATCAACAGTCTAAACTCCAAGAATTTTTGAAAGATTTAAATTTAAACCAATCTTTAGCCGGTGTTTATGATGGTAGTGTAGAGAAATCTAAAAAAGATCAAATTCTTCGAACTTCAAACATTATCCTAACAAACTCTTACGCTTTACATCAATATCTACCAAGTTTCAAGCGACGTTGGAACCGAATAATAAAAAATCTGAAGTATATCGTTATTGATGAGGTTCATACTTATCGCGGAATTTTTGGCTCCAATTTTGCCTTAATGATTCGAAGATTAAAAAGA